>JAEEGI010028641.1_pt1 | contig 10588 bp, 8 predicted proteins | sample 8958751 | NCBI WGS metagenome assembly JAEEGI01 (sample SAMN16246545, study PRJNA631951) | gut metagenome | biome: gut microbiome; feature: rumen; material: KS-attached | host: Bos | place: Iran: Karaj | collected 2018-10 | reverse complement strand
GAAGATGCTGTCGGAACTTGCACGGTCCTTGGTGACCTTCTGGTAGAACGGATTCTTCATGTTCGTATCGTTATAGGATTCAGTCATCACGTTCCATACGACCCTGTCATAATCGTTCTGATATCTGGGGTTCAGCTCGAATAATAGTTTAAGCTCGGGATCGTAAAGGGGGAGGACCTTGATATTCTGGTTCGCGAAGTCATCCACCAGGTCCAGATAGCCATTGTTCTGCAGGTCGATCACGATTCCTTCAGGAACAAGGGCATCTTCGTTGCTCGAATTGAAATTGCTGTCATAATAGTCGAAAATGACCAATGCGCCTGCGAATGCCAAAAGGAAGATGACTACCGACATGGTGATCCTTACCTTCGGGCTCTTCATATCGATGTTCGTGGCCGTCTGGATGGAATTCATGATCGGGCCGAGATCATCTTTGTACATCTTCAGGTTCTGACCGCAGAATGGACAGACATTATGGTCGCCGCCGAAGCTTCTGCCGCAGAATGGACAGAATCCTTTTTCGGGTTTGTTCTTGGCGACCATATTTAAATCTCCTATCGGGTGAGTTTCCTTCTTTATTGATAAGGGCCACTACGGGATTGTCAGAATTCGTAGAAACCAGATTGGTCTCTGTTGCGGTATTCGTGCTTTTCGTAGTATCCGATGAGTTCGCCTTCGTCGTTGCGTAATGCGACCATATAGACGTCCTTGTTCTGCAGATTGTTGTAGAATGTGTGGACCTTATTGTGGTCCTTACTGGAGGCGAACCAGTCGACAACTTTGCGTATGATCTCGCTGGACTTGCCGCTATGGCAGTCAAAAATATGAAGTCCGACGATCCTGGCTCCGCCGCGCTCGCTATAATGTTCGATTGCAGCAGGGTTCATGTAGACCACGATGTGCATCGTGTCGCATATCACGACAGGTGCATCATCCTGGTCTACGATACTTTTGAAGAATGGGGATAGTTCCATGTTCAGTGGAATCCCTTTTCCTTGCTGTCCACGTGTATGTCCTCTCCGGGGATGACATCGATGATGAATCCGCCGTCCTGGTCCTGCTTGACGAGCTTGCCGTTGACGAATATCTCGGCATTCTTGTCGTCCGCCGGTTTCAGGGTGATTGTGGGAACATCCCCGTCGATGACGAACTCGTCGGCGACCTTCTCGCCGCTGAAGTAGTATTCCCTTCCGTCGTCGATGTAGACCGTGTTCGTTCCGACAGGGGTCTCGATGACGTCGAGCATCCCGTAGGTGATGTTGCTGCGGGTGACGCTGGGGAGGTAGGCGCCGCCGTCCTCCGAAACGATCCTGAAGCCAGCCTCGGTTATGACGAACACAATCTGGTTGTGGGGTGTCACATAGAGGCCGGAGGACATCTCCTCGTACTCCGATGCTCCCTTGAAGGTCACAGGCGTGTTGCTGTCGATCTTCTTGTCGGAGCAGTAGATCGAGAAGTCGTACCTGCTGTCGTTCTTCAGGTAGGAAATGTCGATCAGAGGCTCGATGGTGAGGTTCGAGTTCATCGTAAGGCTGTACGATCCGTCGCCTTCAGGTTTGATCAGATACGCAACACCGCTGTTCACGTATCCGATGTTCTGAGGCTCGTCGAGCACCATTGTGATGGCGGTACCAGATTCGAACACATAGGGCGAAGCGAGTTCGACCCCGTCCGCATCATAGACCGTCGCATCGATGCTGTCGTCTATGGTAAGACTGAATGTTCCCGCGTCGTTCTCGTGACTCATGCCGAAACCGAAGATAACGACTCCGAGCAGAAGGGCCATGAACACACCTGCAGTGATGTACCTGACTGCCCTAACGGGCTGTTCGGATTTCTTCCTGCTGCGGTTCAGCAGGGCCGTCTTGACCGACGATGTACGCTTCTTGGGTGCAGCGGCCGCCGTGAGGTCGTCGACCATGACTCCCTTCACGGGCGTCATGCTGAGGGCAGGGTAGATCTCCTTGAATGAGATGTTCTCTCCCTCGGGCTTCTCATCGGTACTCCTGACGAATATTCCGCTGCTGGCCATCTCCAGTCCCTGGTGGGCCATTCCCTTGATGAACGTCATCGCCTGCGACATCTCCGACTTGGGGTCGGTGCTTGTGATGCCGATGGTCAGCGGGTAGATTGAAACTATGCTGAGCGACAGTCCGATCGCCTTTGCGATGTCGGACATGTTTCCGAAGTAGGTGTCGAAGTTGCCCTGGACACTGACGTCACCTGTGGCCCTCATGTATTTGGCACCGAGGACGACCATCAGGTATTCGGAATCGAATCCCAGCTTCTTGAGGTAGGCCAGTGTGTAAAGGAGCTGACCTTCCATGAATGAGCCTTCTTTGTCCTTGACGATGTCGAGCACGTTACGAAGCTCCTCGTTGTCCGCCGAGATGGGGCGCGACTTCTTGAGAAGTATTGAACATGCGAGGCCGTAGTATGCCGATCCGGATTCTGAGTAGAATACCGAGATGACGCCTTCCTCGACCATCCTGAGAAGGTTCGATGTAATGGTGGATCTGGGTGCGTCCACCTTGTTGACTATATCTGTGATGCACAGGGGCCTCTCGTAGATCGAATCGACTATTTCGATCTGGACGTCGCTTGTCATGAGACCTGCTGCGCCGTCCACGTCCACCATCATGAAGCGCTCTGTATCCTTGTGTTGCATCGTGGTGTTGATGTAGGGCTCCTCAGATTTCTCGCAACGGTCCATGACGACTTTTACCATTGTATCGGAGCCGTTGAAGTTCTCGATACTGGTGATCTTGTGGCATCTGCCTGTTGCGTTCTCGATGAGCCTTATCACGAACTGCATCAACGTGGGCGTCCTGTCGATGATGCCTTCATCGCCGGTCATGACGAGAGTGAGCGGCGAGGATGCGAACAGGGTGAAGTTGTAACCGGTGAGTTTCGCGAAGATGTCCCTAGCGTTCATGATCGCGTCTTCGAACCCGACCTTCTCTACCTCGACGGCATCAGCTAAGGCATTTGCGTACTTCATCCTCAAAGGATCGATGTTGACACCAATCTCGGATGTGTAGCAGTCCAGCATGTTGGCCAGAGATGATAGTCCCTTGTAGTTCTTCAAGGGATCCACGAAGGTCTTGTCGGAGATGCTCTTGAGCCTATCATTAGTCTCCGATGAACTGGCCAGCACCTTTGCACTGGTGGAGTAGTAGACCGTCTTCTTGTCGGAGTCCGGTTTCGTCCTGTCGATTATACCCGATTCTGACATCTTGTCTATGACGAAGTGCAGGGATGAGGAACTCAATCCCAGCTCTGCGGTAAGGTCACTGGGCCTCTTCATTCCGCCTACCAGACTCTGGTAGACTGAGATCTGAAGGGGGTCAGTTAACGGAACCACACCCTTGTCGGTGAGCAGGATGCAGAAGTTGCGCAAATACTCGTCTTGTGCGCCCATACATCACTGTATTTGTTTGTAATATTTTAAAGACCACTGTTTTTGGTCAGTAAAAACACAAATCAAAGACGAGCCTTTAATATTAGGTCTCTGAGGTCGTGTGCGGCTTTTTTCACGTCATCTTGTGCCACAACAGCAGAAACAACTGCTGCGCAGTCTGCTCCCGCCCTTATGACTGACTGTATGTTTCCCTGGTTGATCCCGCCTATCGCGACGATAGGGATGTCCACGGCCTGCCTTATCGTGAATATGGCGTCGAGTCCCAATGATTGTGCGGCATCGGGCTTGGTCGAAGTGGCGAAAATCGATCCCACACCTACGTAGGACGCCCCTCCGGCCTCTGCTTTCTTGGCCTCTTCTACCGTTGTGACTGATATGCCTATGATCTTGTCCGACCCCATCAGATCGACCGCTTCCTCAAGAGGCATATCTGACTGTCCCAGATGAACCCCGTCCGCGTTCGATTCTATTGCAACTTCGATGTTATCATTCACTATGAAGAATTTGTTCATTTCATCGGCGATTTCCTTGATCTGCAGAGCATCTCTGAGCATATCCTCCTTAGAAGCATTCTTCATCCTCAGCTGTACGACGTCCGCTCCCCCCTCATAGGCCAGTCTGGCGATTTCCACATTGGAGCGTCCTTTCGACAGCGATTCATCAGTGACGACATACAGGTCGAACATGAATCTGCCATGTCCGGTCGGATAGATAACACGTTCTGTGCCTCTTTTCCTCTTTCTAAATAATAAAGGCATAGGACTTTTATATGGGGTTTCAAATCGGTTGCTCGGTTAAAATGACTGGCGAAAATACTGCCAAAAAGGATAGAGACCCGATTTTTACAATCTGTCTCGCGATATTCCTGGTTGCAGCTGTCATCGCTCTCGGTTCGTTCGTTGTGAAGGAATACTTCCCCAGCGGAGACGAGACGGCATCAACTGGAGACACAGTGACTGTAGACTACATTGGAACGTATTATGACGCATACGGAGAGAAAAACGCTGTAGTGTTCGACACAAACATCTCCAGCATCGGCAACGATGACGACATTCAAAAGTCAAACGACTGGACCGAGAAGACCACCTATAGCGGTCTGAAGTTCAAGATCGGAGACAAGACAATGCTCGAAGGGTTCGAGAACGCTGTTATCGGACACAAGGTCGGAGAGACCGTTAAAGTGTACCTTACAGCATCCGAAGGATATGTCGGACCTTCAACAGAGGGAAAGATGAGTACAGTCGGAAACATGATCGAATCCACTCAGTTCGTCTCCAAGAAGGACTTCTCGGAGATGTATCCCGACATCACACTCGAAGAGGGAAAGGCAATAACTTTCGAGTCCAAGTACAAGTTCCCTGCACAGGCCATCCTTACCAATTCAGGAAGGGATGTTCTGGTCACATACTTCCCTGTTGTTGGAGAGACCTATGAGGCCTACAAACAGGGAGAGACCACCGTTGAATTCAAGGCAACTAGTGTAGGTGACATCATCGTGTTCGACATCATCATCAAGAACACTGTGACCGTCGATGACGAAGGCCACATCCAGATGATCAAACTCGAGCTTGAGGATAACATATACATAACCGCTGTCAACGGTACCGAGATCACATACAAGACTGGATCCGAGAAGATCAACCAGCCTTTGTATTTCGAGATCAAGATTACCAACATCGAATGACCAGTCATTTTCCCCGGGCTCAGCCCGGGGTTCTATTACACTTAACAAACTTCTTACCGGTCGCTTTTTGTTGATTGTTTATTCATTATTGTTGATAGATTCAACATAATAACTAGTTCGTAACTAGTTCGGACTTTTGTTATCAAAACGGCATTTTTGTTGAGGTTTTAATCATTAATATTGATGATTTCAACATAATAACTAGTTCGTAACTAGTTCAAAATAGGTTTTATAATATTGGCTCTATACTCCAACTAATGGATGATGTAGAATCCCTCAGCGTAACTGTTGAAAGCGAATCGGTCGAATTCGTTCTGGATATAGCTCATCTTGATGAAGCATCCAAATCATTGGCCGCTATGCTGAACAAAGGGCATGAGGGGACCGTTTACTTCGGTGTCGATGACAACGGAAAGATAATCGGACTTGAGGTGGATAGCGGAACGATAGAGGGGATCAGGGGCTTCTTCACAGGTATCATCGCACCCTCTCCTGAATTGGACATAGACCTTCGTGTGAACAAGAGCGGGAACCGTTACATCGTCCTATCAGCGAAGGGTAATGTCGTGCCGTATTCCTGTGATGGCCGCTATTACATCAGAAGAGGAAACGAGAATGTTTTGGCAGGGGCAGACGCAATTGCCCGTCTGGCGCTCTCCAGGGGCCTTGATCCTCTGAAGGATACGCCGTCAGCATTCCAGGAACTTACGTTCAACTATCTTCTAGGGATGTTAATCTCATACCGCATATATCCTCATCAAGGCGGATTGTTCGATAGCTACAATATGCTAGACATGGACGGGAGGTTCAATCTCTTAGGATATCTCCTATCGGATCAGAACGTTCTTCCGATGCAGATAATAGAGTTCAGGGGCAAGGACAAGGGATTCATCTACAAGAAGCTGGATTACGGAGGGCAGAGCATCATCGGTTCTTTCACAAGGATATTGGATGCCATGAACGGATACATGTGCAACGGGACCGATGAGGAGGGTAACAATGTCGCCCTTTTCGATTTCGCAGCCTTCCAGGAGGCTTGGGTGAACGCATGTCTCCATAATGCATGGTGGAATATGATCCCGCCATCCGTATTCGTCTTCGATGACAGGATAGAGGTCACCTCCTTCGGCAACATCCCTTATGCGCTGTCCTTAGAGGATTTCTACACGGGGGATTCATTCCCGGTCAACCAGTCCCTTTTCGAAGTATTCGCGGAACTGCATTTCATCGGGGATGGGGGTCACGGAGTTCCGCTAATCGTCAACAGCTGCGGCAGAGAGGCGTTCCGTTTCACCGGCAGCAACGTCATAGTCACGATCCCGTTCCGTTTCAAGCCACCCTTTGTCGAGTACAGGGAGGCAAGGGACAGGAGCAGAAGCGATCTGGACCATTTGAAGCAGGGTATCCTCAACTATTTGGAGAGGAATCCCCGTGCCAAGTTGAGCGAGGTCTCTGAAGCATCCGGTATCTCACTGTCTTCAGTGAAGAAGATCGTCACCTCCTTGAAGGCAGACGGTTTGTTGGACAATACCGGTACGAACAGGAACAGTCAATGGGTAATCCGCTGATTTAGATATCAGAGGATGCTGTCCAGTTTGTTCATCATCAGCTCAGGGTTCCTAGCGATGAGCCTGATGATCCTGTCCTTCTTTGAACCCTTATCCACTATGGCGTCGGGGATCTTCCCGGCGATGTCGATGGCCTTCTTTGTGGCCTCAGCGACCTTGTCCTTGGGCATCTCTATGGTCACAGCTGTCATTCCGACCTCTTCCATGACATCTAGGATGTCCTGGCGATATGCTAGGCTCATGATGCATCTGGACTTAGGTTCGTGCTTCATGATCTCCATGAGTACGTAGGACAGATGCTCAGCGGCACCGAATTTGGCAGGTCCTCCCTTCTTCAGGATACCGTTGTGGACAAACAGCCTCTTGTCGATTGCAGCGATCTCCTCCGGTCCTGCAGCATCCTTGAGAGCGTATGCGATGTTCATCCCTGTCTTGGGAACGAATTCGTTGGGGACCAGGTCGACGATCCTGTTGGCAGCGCCGTCCAGGGCATCCAGGATCTTGAACTTGTCCGAGTCGCCTTTGAGCTTGACCATCGGATTGACGACCACATCTCCCTTCCCTATGGGGTATTGGGTAGCTATGGACTCCTGAATCAGTTCCCTTGACTTCATCACCGCGTTCACGATGTCAAGTCCCTTGGCCATGTTGGCAGTGATGAATGCAGACAGACAGCATCCGCTTCCATGTCCTGATTTGGCCAGGCGGGGGTATTCGAGCTTGTTGAATTCTGACGATAGGTAGAGGTAATCTGTCACCTTGGGGCCGTTGAGGTGGCCTCCTTTGAACAGAACTGAGGATCCCTGTTTGCCGATGAGTTCGCAGGCCAACGTGATGTCGTCCTCATTCTTGATCTTCATACCAGCGAGGATCTCTGCCTCGAACCTGTTGGGGGTAACCAATTCACAGATTGGAAGGAGTTTCTTCTTCAATGCTCTGACGAAGTCATCGTCACAGAGGGAGCATCCGGTTCCGGATACCATGACCGGATCCACAATGAGCGGGACGTCATGGTCCTCGAGGATGTCCGATACGGTCTCTACTATCTCTGCGCTGTACAGCATACCGGTTTTGACTGCCTTTATATCGCAGTCTTTCAGCACCGATTCGAGCTGGGCCTGTATGAAATCCACAGGCATTGGGAAGATGCCGTCTACACCCTGTGTGTTCTGGGCTGTGACGGCCGTGATCACGGAAGTGGCGTGTACTCCGACGACCGCCATGGCCTTGATATCTACCTGGATACCTGCACCGCCGATGGAGTCCGAGCCAGCCACTGTAAGAGCTGTTCTCATTGTCTGACTGTAAGAAAAGGAATTAAATAAAGTGTTACAAGTTCCCTTGTCAATGAAGGTCAGCAGCGTTCATTTCATTCTCAAAGGCAAATCCGACTACAAGGACCTGGCGCCAGTGTTCCCCGACATACTCAAAATGTTCCTGGAATCCATAGACCAGATGCCCGAAGAGGAGGAACTTCTCCAGATGCTGATCGAGCTTAACACCGCTGATCTCGAGATGAACAGGAAACCCGAGGGATACAACAGGAAGGGAAAGGTTAGACTCGTTTTCCCCATGGATTCCAAGGAGTTCTACCTCAAGACCTACAGCAAAGCTTCTGAGCTCAAACCCATCGCGGACAAGATCAGCGAGATGCTGACCGCTGCGAAGATCAAATTCGAAGTGAAAGAGAACGACCGCGTGGACTTCGACTGATCATCCGATCAGTTCTTTCCAGCAGTTCTCGATGAGCTGTTTCTCCTGACGCAGTACTTCTTCGCGCTGCATCAGTTGCTCTATGGCCTTGGACATCTCCATATCCACCGATGATGAGGATGTTCCTCCGTAGGATATCCTCCTCTCCACGCAGCTCTTCACAGGGATGAACTTGTAGACATCGTCCTCGATCTTATCGGAGAATGTCCTGAGCTTATCGAGGGGCATGTCCTCGAGGTTGACTCCCGATTCGATGCTCTCCCTGACCGCTGCGCCCACTATAGCGTGAGCCTCGCGGAAGGGGATACCTTTTGTGACGAGATAATCGGCAAGATCGGTCGCGTTGATCTGTCCCTTGCTGGTGACCTCCATTAGCCTATCGCCCTTGAAGGTGGTCGTCGCCATAACCTTTGCCATGATCTCAAGGCAGGAGATCACGGTGTCCATGGAGTCCATCACGGCCGCCTTGTCCTCCTGGAGGTCGCGGTTGTATGTGAGGGGAAGTCCTTTCGTGAGAACGAGCATGGATACCAACGAACCCACCACTCCTCCGGTCTTTCCTCTGACGAGCTCCGCTATGTCGGGGTTCTTCTTCTGGGGCATGATCGAGGATCCTGTGGTGAACTTGTCATCCATCTCAATGAATCCGAATTCCTGGGAAGACCAGTAGACCAGTTCCTCGCAAAGAGATGACAGATGGATTTGAGTCTGGGCCGCGCAGAAAGCGAGTTCGTTGACGAAGTCCCTGTCGCTGACGGAATCCATGGAGTTCTCCGTAGGCTCCTTGAATCCGAGGGCGTTTGCTGTCATGAAACGGTCTATGGGATATGTGGTGCCTGCGAGAGCTGCTGAGCCCAGAGGGCATTTGTTCATCCTGTCGAACGCGTCCAGGAACCTGTCCGCATCCCTTGAGAACTTGAACACATACGCGAGCATGTGCTGAGCGAGTGTGACTGGCTGGGCGTGCTGCATATGTGTGAAACCGGGCATGATCGTGTCGAAGTTGGTCTCCGCGATCTTGAGCAGGCTGGTGATCAGACCGTCTATGGCTGTAACCGCTTCCAGTGCCTTATCCCTCAGGTACATCCTGAAGTCCACGGCCACCTGGTCGTTCCTGCTCCTTCCCGTATGAAGTTTGCCGCCTGCGGGACCGATCCTCTCGGTCAGCGAGAACTCGATGTTGGTATGGATGTCCTCGAGCTTGTAGTCCAGCTCGAACTCTCCAGCCTCGATTTCCTTGAGGATGGCCCTGAGGCCTTGAATGATACTGTCGACGTCCTCTGACGGAAGGATGTGACATGCCTTCAGCATGTTCACATGGGCGAGGGACCCCATGACATCGTAGAATGCCATCCTGGAATCCACATCCAGGGAGGATGTGAACTCAAGTGTGGAGTCATCCATCTTGTCTTTGAATCTTCCGGACCAGAGGGCTTGCTTCAAGTGATCACTTCTTCTTGGTTGCTGTCTTCTTCGCTGTCTTGGCAGGTGCTTTCTTTGCTGCAGCTGCCTTCTTGGCGGGAGCCTTCTTCTTGTCAGCCTTCATGTGGGCCTTAGCCGCGGTCTTTCCGGGAAGTCCCCAGCAGTAGATGAATCCGACAGCGGATTTGTGGTCGAACTCGTCTCCCTTGGCGTAGGTGCTGAGGCCGACATCGTACAGCGAGTAGGGCGATCTTCTACCGACGACCGTCGCGGTTCCCTTGTAGAGTTTGACTCTTACGACACCTGTTACATATTCCTGGCTTGAATCGATGAAGGCCTGGAGGTTCTCGCGGAGACCCTCGTACCAGAGACCGTCGTAGATCAGCTGGCTGAACTTCTGCTCGATGATGCGCTTGAATTCGATGGTGTCCTTGGGCAGTGTGAGTGCCTCGAGTCCTCTGTGGGCTGCGATGAGTGTGATTGCTGCAGGGCATTCGTAGGTCTCACGGCTCTTGATTCCGACGAGACGGTCCTCTACGTGGTCGATTCTTCCGACACCGTACTTTCCTGCGAGCTCGTTGAGGGTCTCGATGAGCTTCACTCCGTCCATGCGGACTCCGTCCAGACATACAGGGATACCCTTCTCGAATCCGATCTCGATGTACTTGGGTGCTGCGGGTGCCTTCGCGGGGTCGACGGTGTATGCCCATGCTCCTGCGGGAGGCTCCTCCCAGGGGCCCTCGGGTATGCCGCACTCGCAGGAGGTGCCCCCGAGGATCT
>JAEEGI010028640.1_pt1 | contig 10588 bp, 8 predicted proteins | sample 8958751 | NCBI WGS metagenome assembly JAEEGI01 (sample SAMN16246545, study PRJNA631951) | gut metagenome | biome: gut microbiome; feature: rumen; material: KS-attached | host: Bos | place: Iran: Karaj | collected 2018-10 | reverse complement strand
GCCTGGAAACGGAGGCGCCTCGCGAGGAACTCGCCCGGCTCGCCCTCCAGGCCGTGCGCACGCGCACCCCCGAAATCGCTGCCAAGGCCAAGCCCGCGATCATCCGCGCCATCCGCCGGTGGGTCGAGGAAAAGTTCGACGACTCCCTGCTCGAGAACATCCCGTTCGTCGGCAAGACGGTGAGCGACGCTCTCGCCTCCTTCTTCGCATCCTCCGCCGATTCTCTCGCCGATTGGTTCCTCGACGAAAAGACGATCGAGAGTGGCATCCGCGACTGGATCAAGCGCCCGGAGACGGCCGAGGCACTGCGCGACGAGCTCGCCGGCTTCGTCGAGTCCTTCCGCACGTGGCTCGCCTCTCCCGAGGGCGCCGCCCGCGTCAGCGGGTTCGCGGGCGATCTCCGTGCCAAGTTCAAGGACTATCTGCGCGCCTATCTTCGCGAGAACCTCGCCCCCGCCGCCTCGCGCCTCCTCCGCAGCGACGCGACATGGGAGTGGGTCGCGAAGGCGATCCCCGCCGTCCGCCCCGGCGTCGAGCGGATGATCCGCGACATCGGAACCACGGCCATCGTCGAAAAGCTTGACGTCGAAGGCCGCGTCAAGAAGGCCGTGGACGGAATGGACATGGCCGAGTTCCACGGAATGCTCAACGAAATCATGGCCGAGCACCTCGGTGCCATCCAGGTCCTCGGCTACGTTCTCGGCGCCATCGCCGGTTTCCTCCTCGCCATCGCATGAGCCTTCCTTTCTACAGCGGTCGGGAGCTAACGGATATCCACGGGGATTCCGGAGCGCTGCTTTGGGAACTCCATCAGGCGGTCGCCTACGGCGACCATGACCGCGCAACGGCCTGCCTTGATGCCGGCGCATCCATCAACGGACAAAATCCGGATTTCGGAACCACGGCACTCATGCTCGCCGCTGCAGGCGGGTATTGGGAGCTTGCAAAAATGCTGTTGGATCGCGGAGCTCAACCTAGCATTGAAGACCATGGCGGCAGAACGGCGGAGGACTGGGCCCGTCTTCGCCATTGGGATGACTTGGAGAACCTGATACGCGCTCGGCTTCCATTCGTCACAAGGAAGTGGCACGAAGCTTTGTCCGTTGAGAGGGCATTTTGGGAGTATGGGCCAAAAACGATCAAATCTCTTGCTGCCATCCCGTCGGGGGGGCTGAGTCACCTCGTGGGGAAGAGTTGGCGCGGTTTGGAGTATCGTGAAGTTTTTGGGGTGCACCTCAGATTTGATCTGTTCCGTCCTATTTCGCTTCATTCCGAGAAACGAAATCTGATTGTTCTTGTTCATGGCGGCGGATGGGACGGCGGAGATCGGAACGATCCGTCCGTTTCATTCATGGGAAATGTCCTTCTTGAAAACGGTTTTTGCGTGGCGACCGTCGATTACCGGACCGCATGGGATTGGCGCTTTCCGGATCCACTCCAAGACCTGAAGGCTGCCGTGCGGCACTTCCGTTCCCATTCGGATGAATTCGGAATCCATCCGGACCGGATCGGAGTCTTCGGGCATTCGGCAGGGGCTCATCTGGCGATTCTTCTCGGACTGACATCCGCCGATGACGAACTGGAGAAGGACAGTGGCGACCCGTCCATTCCGTCTTCCGTCCAGGCTGTTTGCGGCATTTCCTGTCCTTGCGATTTCGAGCAGTTGGTCCAGATGGGGGAGGACATGCGAAGGGCCGTGAAAACGTCCGACCCGCAGGAAAGGAAGGGCATTCTCGAATCGTTTCTGGCTCGGTCCGACCTGCGACCCATCCTGGAAACGATGAACGTGTTCGATTTTCCTTTGAATCTCCGAAATTTGGCGGAACCCGAAACGGCGAAGCTCTGGCTTCAAAAGTTCGAGTGGTCCCGTTCCGTTCGTCTTCCCCGTGGACTCGTCCACGCCGAAATGCTTGAACAGGGTTCGGATGACTTGCTGCGGGCAAGTCCTCTCACGTATGCCCGGCGGCCCAGAACGAACGGAACCATTCCCCCGTTTCTCCTTCTGCACGGAGCCCGGGACCCCTTGATCCCTGCAAGCGGCTGCGAAAACTTCCAACGAGCGCTCAAGGTGCATTTCGCGGAGGTGGACGTCCGGATCGACCCGAACACCGGGCACTGGCATAGCGAGGCTTTCCAGCTGGTGCCGGACTTCTTTGCACGAACTTTGAAGAACGGATGATTTTGAACCCTTTTTCAACCAACAATCCCAAAAGGAAACTCCCATGAGCAAGAACCTCGACGGCATCGTCGCCAAAATCCGCGAAGTCCGAAAGCAGAAGCGCCCGGAAGTCGAAAACAACCTTCAAAGAATCGACAACCTTCTCGCGGCGATTAGTGAGACGCGCGGCCGAGCAGATTCTGTTGCGAACCCGTATCCCGATCTCAAAGAGACGCTTCGCGGCATTTCGTTCAACCCAGCCGAAACCCTTCTCGGCAAAGCGCGCAAGGCCTGTGAAGACGCGCTCCTCCGACTCCGTCGGGAGAGTATCAATATTGGAGTCGCCGGAAAAGCGCGCCAGGGTAAGAGCATGATTCTCCAAATGCTCACTGGCCTCGGCGACAAACAGATTCCGACAGGCGATGGAGGCTTCTGTACTGCTGTACGTAGCATCGTCCATAACCGAGATGCGCAGTCGGCGACCGTCCACTACCTCACCGAAGCGAGATTGCTTGGCGACAAGGTCTATCCATCTTACGAACCGGTTGGAACGAGCGATGTTGCGCTTGGGCTTACTTCCCGCCCCTCATCAGTCGCTGCGTTTCTCGCGAACGACCTGCCATCCATTCCGGATACCGCATCCGTCGAGGCTATCGAAAACTGGAAAAAAGTCCAAGCTCTTCAATCTGATCTTCGAGCCAATCCCGCTCTTGTTTCCAAACTAAATGCTTCTCCCGAATTAATTCCGCTCGATTCTGTTCGCGACTTCCTTGTCAAAGACAAAGGAGAAACAAACTATCATATTGTGGACTATGTAGAAATTGTAACCCCTTTTGATGCGGACTTGCCGAAGGGTATGACTGTCTATGACCTGCCTGGACTTGAAGATCCGTCTCCTGGCATCCGCGAAACGATGCTCAAATGCGTTTCCGAAGAAGCAGATGTCGTTTTTCTTCTCAGGATGCCAAAGAACACGGGCGATGACTGGGACGCCGCAGACCTTAGGACGATGACCCAACTCAAAAATATCTATCCGGCATCCGAAGTCCAACCGAAGGACTGGATCCAGCTTGTTCTCAACCTTGACAAACGTCCGGCCTCGCACAACGAGAAGAACGTTGAGTTGATGAACGCCAAATCTCCGCACGGCTTCAGGCCTGTCATCTGCGACTGTGGTTCAAAGGACAAAGTTCGTGAAATGGTCGATGCCAACATCGACGCGCTCGTGAGCCAAGCGGGACGCATCGACGACCTCCGCATCCGCCAGGCTGACGAAGCGTTTCACATCGCTCTCGCCGAGGCCAACGCTCTCTACAACGCCCTCCGCAACGCCTCCGGCGACGTGGTGGCGCAGGAGTCAGGATTTAACTTCGAAAAGAAGCTAGAAAAATTCATGTCGGAACTCAGAGATCCTCTAAAAAAAGACCAGTCACCCGCTTTCCGTGAGATGGTCGAGGAGGTTCTTGCGCGTCACTTCAAGGCCGCCAAAGAGAAGTTTGAAAGTTTGTATGCGAAGAACGAAGATGCGGATGACTTTCCTGAAGCGCTTCCGGTATTCTCGAAATCAAGATTGGCGGTTAAGTTCGGTAAGGCGGAGGGGCCTGCCGGCCCAGTCGAAATCGCCGTCCGCAACCAACGCGAAGCCGTGCTCAAACTGCTTCGGGATCAGCTGACGGAATGCTGCGATGAGCTCGTCGCCCGGTATTTCGACTGCGTTATCGCGACTGGCTTTGCGCCGAATCCGGCTCTTTCCCGCATCGGAGAGGTCGGCGCGTCCGATTCCCGTGCGCGTCTGGACAACTTCCTCGCCGCAATCCGTCAATCTGGTTCATTCGCGAGCTTGGAGTCGGCCATCGAAAGTCTTGTCCACTTCCAACTCACGTTTGACGGGTCGATTCTTCCGGCCATTTACTCGATCGACGATCTCGATGACTTCAACCCGGAGCGCGTTGTTCCGGAAGAAGATGCTCGGAATGAATTGGAGGACGTCAAAGCATACATCACTGATGGCGTTCACGATTCTCGCGCACGCGCCGAAGCGCTCTTCAACTGGATGCGCATGAAGTCCGAGAGCATTCTCTCGTGCATCACGGCAGGATCGGCACACAGTCCGCTCTTCCAGATTACGGAACACGTCGCCAACACGATGCGAGCCAACTACGACGCCTTCGTCTTCCGCTTCATCTGGGGCGAGACAACCGAATACGAGTGGCGGCGCTTTGCGGACCGAAACAAGGCCGTCTTCTGGAAGGACGAGTTCGACGCGGCGGCAGCTAACTCCCGCCTCGCCAAGGACTGGTCCTCCGCACTTGACGCACTTCGTGCCGCTCTTGCTTGATCCACCCTTCAAACACCAACCAAACACCAGAAAAACAAGGAATTCTCACCATGGAAAAGTTCGAAGTCGTCATGATCGGCAACACCGCCGTCGGCAAGACGAGCATGCTCGCCGCGCTTGCCAAAGAGTTGGACGCATACAACATTTCTGGCCCGGTTGCGCTGGAACCGACTACCCATGAGTTCAAGATTATTCAAAAGCAGTGGATCGAAATGACCGAGCAGGTCGAGTCGCAGGCTCCGTTCACGACCCTTTCGACCGGTATTGAAGGAGCCCTCACGGACTTTGTCGAGCATAAGTTCGACTTCAAGGTCGATGGATCGAAGGAGGCGACAGTTCTCTTCACGGACACTCGCGGAACAATAACTGGAGATCCGGACGAGTGGAATACAACAGGCCTAATTGAGCGGGTCAACAACGCCTTTGGGGTCTTCTGTGTTGTGGATGCTTCCGTCTTGATGGAGTGCAAGGCGTATAAAAACGAACAGTACAACTGTCCCGACGTTGTCAAAAGGCTCTTAAAAAGTGTATATTGCGATGATGATGATAAACAGCCGCGGTTCGTTGCATTCGTACTTATCAAATGCGAGAAGTATATGGCGACGAAAAAGGGGCAAAAAGAACTGTCCGAAGCGTTCCACAAGGTCTACGATAACATTGTGGACATGTTGAAAAAGGTCGATGTGCCTCCCAACGTCTACGCGCTTGCCATCCAGACAATGACGTGCGTAAGCTTCCTAAAGCTCAACGACACAACGGGACTTCCCGAGTTTCGCGTTCTTCCAGCGAAAAAACTCAAGACAAAGGACTGCGCTTATCCACTCGTCATTTTGCTTAAGGAACTGATCGATGCTATCGGCCAGGAAAGGCGTGGTAGTATCATCCACATAGCAATTGACAAGTTGCTGATTCTTTTCGGAATTCGGAAGAATCTCAAAAAATACCTTGCCGAAGTCGACAAACACATCGCCCTTCCAGATCTCTACGAGGAACTGTAGGCAATGGATTGGACAGTCTGTTCCCGCGAAACGGAACGCGACTACACTTGGGACAACACCCAAGCGTCGCATCCAGTCGCCCAATACGCGCAAGGGCGCTTTGCCCCGGGCTTTGAAGGCTCACTCACGACGAGTCGGTTCGCGGCGCTTTTGCGCTGCCCCGGCTCGCCGCGTGGCGTGATGCTCTCCGCCTCCGTCTCGACGGAGCGAAACGACTTCCGTTACCGTCCCATCCGAACGATGGTGGTTCTTCGCGCAGAGAACCCCGACGAGGAAAAACTCCTCGCTTCGTTCTTCGCGGAAATCCTCCGCAAGAAGGATGAGGAAACGCTTCGTGCTCCGGAGAGCGGTATCGCCAAGGCGGTCGAGAGTCTCTACCAGACGAAGAAGACGGACGAGTTCCTTGCGTTCTGCAAATCGGTGAAGCCCGTCGACGGCAAGGGAGACGCTCCGAAAAACCGCTGGGCCATCCCGCGCAACGACGAAGGAGAACGCAAATCGCTCGCCGATGCCTTGCCGGCGGCCATTACAGGCGATTCACCGTTCCTCTTCGCGCTCACGGACCGCCTGCCGACCGACGTTCTCGCCTCGCTCGGCTCGATGTTCGACCGGGGAACCGTCTGGATCTTCTCGGAGGCGACGACCTCCAAGGAACCGATTCCGGGAGGATCGCCGAACACACGAGCCGTCGCCGCGGCAATCGGAGGAATAATCCTTCTTGCCCTCCTTGTCGCGGTGCGAGGATGTTCGAACGATGGTGGGCCGAGTCGCGGAGAAACCGTACGTGAAAAAAGCACTATCGACAATTCAGTCGATGGCGGAGGAAACGCCCCAAGCTCTATTGAGCCTGAGAGAAGTCCTGTTTGCCGACCCGAACCCGAAAACGACGCGCCACAAGTCGAACCGTCGCCGTCGCCCTTGACAATTACCGTCGACTCCGCGGACGAAGCCGCCGAGACCGCGGACGAAGCCGCCAAGGCCGCGGACGAAGTTGCCGAGGCCACGGACAAAGCCGACGAGGCCACGGACAAAGCCGACGAGGCCACGGACAAAGCCGACGAGGCCGCGGACGATGCCGCCGAGAACGCGGACGAAGTCGCCGAGACCAAGGGCGAAGCCACCGCGAAGGCCTCGGAAGAAGCCGCTGAGGCCGCGGACGAAGCCGCTGAGGCCGCGGACGAAGCCGCCGAGACTGCGGACGAAGTCGCAGAGACCAAGGATGAAGTCGCCAAGACCGCGGACGAAGCCGCCGAGGCCGCGGACGAAGCCGCCGAGACCACGGAAGAAGCCACGCAAGCCGAAAGAAAAGACAACGAACCGGAATCCCTTTCACCGATTCCGCAACAGGCACCCTAACATCCAACAACCGACTAGAACCAAAGGAACGACAATGGCAACATTGACCCTCAAACAACTGTTCGCAAAGAAAGCCTCCTCCATCAAGCAGGCTCTCGGTTCTCCGACATCCGACGTCCATTTCGTTGACGACAACGACCGGTTCGAACAGCAGTTCGAACACGGAGTCATCGTTTCGAAATCGCGGGCCCCACGCAGTGTCTCGTCGTTGATCTACTTGCATGGAAGACTTTATCAGGCGGCATGGTCGGACGGTGCTTCGTGGTTGGGCAAACCGCGAAAAGACCCCTACGAAACGAAGAACCGCGAGGGGAATGCCATCGAGGTGCAGCATTTCGAAGAGGGGGTGATTTGGTGCAGAGTGGACGGAGAGGCCGAGGTTGCCTGGCTTTCCTGGCATGATTGGGAAGCTGTGGGCAAGTGATCCACAAGAAATGGAACCGCGGGGTGGCGGCGACGAAGCCATCGCCTCGGTCAACAACGGAAACCATGCCATGAAACAGAAAGCGTAAACGTTAATCTGCCCGCGTCTTCCTCTCCAGATCCGGAAAACCACGCATGTCTCGGCAGACAGGACAACGAAACAATGGAAACGCCAGTTCAAGAAATCGACAAGTCGAATTTCAACGACTTCAAAACGCTCGACATTGTCGCATTTTCCAAAACCGCACCAGGCGCGATGGGCGATGCCGGCGCGGTCGTGATCGTGACGGCCGACCGTCGCGTTTTCCACACGAACCCCGATTTCGGGAACATTTCGACGGATCAGGTCTACCAAGTCTGTCCGCCACTGAAGGATTGCCAGTTCATGACGTTCGGCGGTGGCAAGGTTCCGCAAGGCTGGAGTACCGTTTATCTGGGAATGGGGAACTATCTTGTCGTCAGAGATTCGGTTTTCGAGACGTTCCGCAGAGCCGTGGAACAAGCGCAGATCCATACCCCGTATCAACTATACGGGGCGTGGCTGGACATCATGCTCGACATCCTGTCTGTTCCCGACGCCGGCGGCCGTTCGAGCAAGCGGGTCTCGGCGATTGGCGCCATCGCGGGAGACGTCGTCGGTTCTCCCTACGAGTTCCACAACATCAAGACAAAAGATTTTCCGTTGTTCTCGCGGCGTTCCCGCCCGACCGACGACAGCGTGATGACACTCGCCGTCGCCAAGGCGCTGCTCGACGCAGCGGATTCACCCGCCGATCTCCCTTCGGCCGCAGTGCGCCGGATGCAGGAGTTCGGTCGGCGTTATCCCCATGCCGGCTACGGCGGTTCGTTCCGGCGCTGGATCGCCAGCGAAGATCCGCGACCTTACAAGAGCTGGGGAAACGGCGCCGCCATGCGTGTCAGCGTGTGTGGTTGGGCCGCAAGAACGCTGGAAGAGGCTCTCTCGTTTTCCGACGCGGTGACGGGCGTAACGCACAACGCTTCGGAGGGGCTCAAAGGAGCTCGAGCCGTCACGGCGGCAATCTTCCTCCTGCGCACCGGCACGTCCATGGACGAAGTTCATGCCCATGTCAGGGAAAACTATTACCCGCTCGACTTCACGCTCGATGAAATCCGTCCGGCGTATGAATTCGACGTGTCTTGCCAGGGATCCGTTCCGCAGGCGTTGGAAGCGTTCTTCGAGGCCGATTGTTTCGAAGACGCGATTCGAAATGCCGTCTCCATCGGCGGAGACAGCGACACCATAGCCGCCATCGCCGGTTCCGTCGCGGGTGCGTATTGGGGAATCCCCGACGACATCCGGGCGGAAACCGTTTCCCGTCTCGATTCTTTTCAGCGCGAAACGGTTGAAGAATTCGAGGCCCGCTTCTGCAAGAACTGAGGGTTGATCGACGTGGGAACCATTCTCGGAGATTTGTTCAAGAACGTCGGAACCGGAATCGGCAAGATGTTCGACGGCGAGATTCTCGACGGCATCGGGGAAGTCCTGGGCGGAGCGGGCGACGCCGTCGCGCGGACGTGGAACGGAACGCTGAACCTCCTCGGACTCGGCGACGAAGACCTCGACCCCGCCTCGAAGGCGATGATCTTCGAGATCGCCGTTCTCGCGAAGATGGCCAAGGTCGACGGGCGCGTCGACAAATCCGAAATCGCCTTCATGAACGCCAAGTTCGACGACTGGGGGCTCGAAGGCGAGGCGAAAAAGAACCTCAAGGCGTTCTTCAACGAGCAGAAGAAGGACGTTTCCGATGTCCTGCAATGCGCCGCCGCGGCGGCGCACTTCGCGGCGGAAGCGTCGCCCGACGACGACGGCATCGACCTCCGCGTCAACATCTACCGGGACCTCTTCCTCATGGCGGCCGCCGACGGGGAACTGGACGAGAACGAGGTCGCGCTCCTTCGCGCGATTCCCGATTCGCTCGGTCTCAAGGACGAAGCCTTCGAAATGATGGCGCATGCCCTATTCGGGAGCGACGACGAGGAGAACGGCGATGCCGCGCTTGCCGAGGCCTACGCGACGCTCGGCGTCTCCCCCGACGCGTCGGACGCAGAGGTCAAGAAGGCCTGGAAGAAGAAGCTCGCCGCGTTCCACCCCGACAAGATCCAGGGCAAGGACCTTGACCCGGAATGGGTGGAACTCGCGAACCAAAAGAGCGCGGAAATCAACCAGGCATACGAAACAATCAAGGCGGCTCGCCGCTGAAACTAACAACACGACAAGAACAACCAGATGAAAACACGAACTGAAACCATGTGGTGTCCCTATTGCGGGGAACCGACTCCCGTTCAGAACGGAAACGGAACCTACACCTGTCCCGATTGCGAGAACGAAGTCGATGTCCATGTGTTCGACGGATGTTTCACCACGCAACCGGACGAAGACACGTGCGGCTGGGCGGTTTCGATGTGGCTTCTCAAATCGTTCCGCCTCCGTGTGCCGTCCAGGAAGAGGCTTCGCGAAGAGCTTCATGTGGAAAAGCTATGGGGACAGGCAAACGGAACAATGCCCAGGACACTCAAAGAAGTTCTGGAAAACAGGGGTCTGACGGAAGTGCTCGACGGGGACGGAGAGTACAAACCGTTTTCAATCCGCAACACCGCGATGAACTGGTTGTTCGATCAGCATGGACGCGCTGCCGTCTGCTATGCCCGTATCGATCCCTTCGGCAAACGCGGAAGCTTCGCACACTGGGTCGGGCTTGAAAGACGTGCTGGCGTGATTCGCGTCATGGATCCGAACGAAACGGGATATAAATCGGTCCTGCAATGGAACCGAGAGAACCAGCGTGACATCGACTACATCATCGCCGCATACGGGTTCGTGAAGGGGTGAAGAGGGAACAAAGCATCCAATGAGCGACATTCCTTTCATGCAGCGCTTCCGCGTGACGGAAGAGGAAGCTTATGACGCTTTCAACCTCGTTGAGACCGAATTGTGGCGGGCGGGCGTGTTGTGGCAGGGTTCGAAACTCGACAAAGTCAAGTTGCGGTACAGGGGAGACGGCTTCGGTTCTACGAAAAGCGATTTCCGGCACATCTGGAATGCCGCCATTTCGGATCTCGGCAAATACGTGCGGGGAGAAGGCGACCTCGATCTGCCGACGGAGGGATACTGGTTGAACGGAGTGATCACCATTCCTCGACATGGTTTGTGGCTTGGGCGCCAGGCTGTCATCGAGGACGTGATCCGCCACGAGTTCGGCCATGCGTTGGCGGACCTGTATCCCATGGCTCTGTCGCGCGGCGGCACGTTCCGCGCGGCGTTCGGCGGATCCTACGCTTCCGCGGCGAAGCCCA
>JAEEGI010028638.1_pt1 | contig 10588 bp, 10 predicted proteins | sample 8958751 | NCBI WGS metagenome assembly JAEEGI01 (sample SAMN16246545, study PRJNA631951) | gut metagenome | biome: gut microbiome; feature: rumen; material: KS-attached | host: Bos | place: Iran: Karaj | collected 2018-10 | reverse complement strand
AAAAAAATCTGAATGAAATGAAAAAAGGATAGGATCAAAAAATCTAAAAAACCTGTTATTTTTGAGAAAAACAGAAAATTTTAAGACACGTTTTTGATGTTAAGTGGAACAATTATCCACCTTGAACAAAAAACGTCGCTTATTTTCATCTTGATATAAACACCAATTAAGAACTGATATTTCTTGAACTATATGAAATATATAGGGTAGTTATCTGATCTTTAAAAACAGAGAAACACCAGATATCAGCTGATAACTCTCAAAAAGATTTTTTGCAGAATGTGTTGCATCTGCTTCCAGATTTTTTATAATAATTGTGTTCGTGAGATTTAAATATATTAGAATTTCTTAATCTCTAAGCGACATTTGTCGCATAAGTAAATTACCGTTTACTTCGCACAAGGTACATTGTGCAAAGTAGTTTTTTATATTTTTTTGTAGCTTTTGTTATTCGCTACGTTTTAACTACTTTTTTACAACTTCACCATATGTTGAAAATATTGTAAAAAATAAAATAACGAATACAATAGAAAAATAAAAATTTTTTTGGCAGGTATAGAGCAGTTTCTCAGACTCTCCTATCCCTAAATATAGTTTTTTAGCATCTAAAAATAATGAACATAGAAAAACACAAGTATTAACTGGTATTGTTTATTTTAAAACACATTTTTTGTCGGAGTAATGCTATTTATCTTGTCAAAAATAAGAAGGTATTTCGGAATTATCTCTTATTGTATAAAAATGACATATGGATCCTTTTATTTTGATATATGTTTTTTAATTTCAGAAATCACTTCTTCATGTTTCTCAATATATGTGAAAACTGTTGGTTTGTCATTTCCTGTCCTTATAACAAGATGAGCTAATCAAAATGTGTTTTCTGAATCGACTCAGTTAATTTTTGTATACGGAATTTCTTCTCTTGTTTTAGTAATAATTCAGTGTCTGATTAATATGCATTCATCATGAATTTCTAATTTTCGTGTTGAATATTTCCATGCGATGATAAGAAAAACTATTCAAATACCAGCAGTAAGTGTGAAAAGTCAAATGATAATGTTCAACCAAATTATCAATTTGATTTTTCAATAAATTTTTGTTCCCATATTTTATATTTATAAAATAAATGCTTTATTATAGTTTATAATCGAATAAAAAGCAAATTTTTTAATACATATTTCTTTTTATGTATTTCATCTTATTTATACTTCCCTCTCTATTATTTCTTTATAAGTTTGTCTTTTTACAACGAGTTTTGATTTACCATTTTCTATAAAAACTACAGCAGGAATTGGTGCTTTGTTATAGTTGCTTGCCATACTGTATCCATAGGCTCATGTTGTATGTATAATTAACAAGTCTCATGAATCAGCTTTTTGAATTGGGCAATCTTCGATAATGATATCTCATGATTCACAGCATTTACCAGCAATTGTTACTGTTTTTGATTTGGGAAGATTTTCTTTTCAGATGACATCCGCATCATATTTTGCTTGGTAGAGAGCTGGACGAATATTATCTGTCATTCATCCGTCTATAAAATAGTATTCTTTGCTTGGGGTTTTTTTGATGTATCATATAGTGTAAAGTGTAGAACCTGCTTCTCAAACAATACTTCTTCATGGCTCAATACAAAGTTTTGCTATTTTGATTCAGCTTTTTTGTATAAGTTCTTCTGTAAAGTTTATTAATTTTTTAGAGATTTCAATCGGTGGAATTGGAGCATCTTCGTCGGTATAATGGACAGCGAATCATCATCATAAATTTAATATTAGAGGTTCCTTAAATGATTTACAATAACTTATTAATTTTTTAAGAGCTTCTTTAAAAGCTAAAAGGTCAAAAATCTGAGATCATATATGAGAATGAAATCATAAAAATTGGATATATTTTGAATTATTGATGATGTTCATCATTTTTTCAAATTCTTCACTACCAAAAAGTACTCAAAATTTGAAGTCAATGTGTGCGGTTACTATGTATTTATGCGTATGGGCGGAAACCCCGACATTGAGTCTAATTAGTATACTTACTTTCTGCTTTCTTTTAGTCGCTAACTGATTTAAAAGTTCTAATTCTCAAAAATTATCGACAACGATCGTTCATACTTTATGTTTTAATGCAAATATAATATCATCATATGTTTTATTGTTTCAGTGAAAGTAGATTTTTTCTGTTGGAAATTTTACTTTTAATGCAGTATATATTTCTCAAACAGAAACACAATCAAGGCTTATTCATTCTTTTTTAACGATTCTTAACATCTCTTTTATGTTTAATGCTTTTGATGCATAAATAACATCGGTATCGAAAGATGTTGATACGAAATTTTCTTTATATTCTTTTATATTTTTTTTAATTAATCAGACGTCGAATAAATAAATTGGTGTTCAATAACGATCTTTTAATTTGTATATGTCTTTTGATGATATCATCATAAAAAATGGACAATATAAATGTAAAATAATATACGTAAGGATATTAGATTTTTATTTTAAGTTTTCAATCATATTAGTACAAAAAAAACAATTGTATAGTTGGATAAAAAGTTTATAAGAAATGTGTATTTTAATTAAAAAAATAATTATGAAATTAAAAAAATTATTCTGAAACTGGACAAAAGCTATTCAAACTTTCCCTGTTTCTCATGTTTTACTGGTAGTTTTGACTATCATATGAATATTACAAATTGAAAGAATTATTGACTTAGACTCCCCTGATGTGATACTTAGTTTAATTTTGGCATTTATAATTAGCTGTTATTGACCATTGTTTTTAATTCATGGTAAATCGGAAAATAAAAATCTAATTAATCGAATATTACAGATTTCATCAATAATTCTATGATGAATATACTACGTAATATTATACAATACTGATATAGATAATCTCACATATTCTGAATGATTACTTTATTTACGAATTATTCCTCTAGCATTACTCTGAATCCCTCTAATCATTGCCCTATTACACAAAAAACATGAACAAAAAATCCGATTTTCACGAACTAGTTTATTCATATCCATCGTTTTTGGATGAATTGCATGAAGCATTGTTCGATGATGAATTTCCGGTGCTTTAGCTTCAATTGAAGCACTTTTTGATGTCAATATCGATTCAGATTTATATGGAGATATCTGAATGATTTCCATGGTTTTATTAGCATGATCATTCGTATTTAATTATTATCTCACACTTACAGAAGAAATAAATCAAAAATCTGACTTTGAAATCAAACCATCACGCTTGAGAAGAATTTTCTGATCATTCATTTTCCTACCTCTTGCTCTAATCTATCTAGCAATCTTTGGAGCATATGGAATCAAAATTCTCATCACATGAATCCGACCAAAATGAATCATTGTACGACTTTGAATTTGATATTTTGTTTTATGAATAATCAGTTCTTACCTAATCTATCCAGAAAAAACCAAAATTCACGAAATCATAAATAAAATATTATACGTAAGTTTCATCCTCATTTCATTTATGATGATATGAGCCATTACAAAAAGAATCAACCAATACTGAATCACCATCAACAGATGTTTCGTTTGTTATATCATCGCATTCATAATTATTTTTTCAGCTTTATCTCTCATCTTTACCAAAAAGAGATTACTCACATTCGTGTCCACACTGTGAATTTTAGCTTTTATCGCTGTTTACTGACGACCTATAAATACAAACAATATCTCATTCAATTCTCAAGTAAACAGACTTGAAACTCTTCTATCCAAAGTGAATATTTCACTTCCACTTACTGAGTGAGTTCTAAAAGATGCAGATGAAGAATCTACTAAATTAATCATGTGAACTCTTGATTGACTAATGGAGAATTACAATAAAGACAAAATCATCAACAAAATAATCAATTTTGAATACAAAGATACTTATCGATCTTCTCGTTACGATATCAGAGAATTTTTGGGTGTAAACACAGATTATGATTATTACTACCCTACATACAAATACCGAAGTTACAGACAATACGGAAAATTCCAACAATCTATCGATGTTACATGATATTCAAAAGCATTATACTTTGAAAAATCTTATGGTAAAATGAATGATTTTACTCTGAATATACAAGTAGACGACCAAGAATATAAAGTTGATTTAACTGATTTTTTAGAAGAACTTAAGGAAAAAGCTGACATTTATGCAAAATCTGAATTAACAGATGAAGAAAAGGAACTCCTAAGAAATCCTGCTTTAGTACTCACAGAATCTGATTATAAAGTAATCATAGATAGTTTTTGAATAGAAGAAAATAGAGAATGAGAAAGTCAGATTTATAATGCAGAATGATATATTCTCATTAAATAGTTCTATTACTAGACAATTTCTTTGCTATTAAAAGTATATAACACATCACAAATCCTCATATCAATCCTCAAATATGAGCTGTTAATGATATTCATGGCATAAATCATGGAAGCAATGCAAAAAACACTGACGCTCCTACTTGTTTTATATCCACTTTTCATTTTAATTTATCAGAAAAGAATAATACAAAAGCCAACCAAGCTCATAAAATTCAGAATATTGCTCATGAAGCTCCTGCTCATAATGAAAAATTCTGAGTAACCGATTCCACTCCAAATACCAATAAATTTCCACATATTCAACTAGCCAAATAGATTATTAAATATTTCCATTTTCACATAATATGCTCAATAGCTGGTCATATATTATACAAAGAAACCATATTCATAAGCAAATGAGTACCTCAGAAATGCAAAAACATCGCAGTAAAAGCTCTCCATGGTTGTGCAGTAAAAATTGGAGTAAACATTGCTCAAAAATTAAATGCAACCTCTGTATTAGTACTTCATCACGCCATTTCCTCTAAAAGAAAAATTACAACATTAATTACAATCAAAATATTGGTTACTGTCAAAAATCTTTTCATAAAACAATTTTAATAATAAAACATTCGTAAATTACAAATACATACCTATTTTTCAAGACAATTAGAAAACATTTAAAATATCTTGATTTTTCCAAATAACTCAATATTCAATAATAGTATTTTTACTTTTTAATAAAACTATCATGAAAAAATTCATCGCTGAGTGTCTATGAACTATGGTTCTTGTCATTTTTTGATGTGGAGTAGCTGTTTGGACTAATGTAGATCCTGTAGCTACAGCATTAGCATTTTGACTAGTAATTGTAGCATTAGCCTATGCTATTGGTCCAGTTTCATGATGTCATGTAAATCCAGCTGTTAGCTTATGAGTATGGCTAACATGAAAAATGAAAGCAAAGGAATGTCGACTTTACATGGTTGCGCAATTTATTTGATGAATTTTATGAGCATTGGTTTTAGGAGTTTTGTTGTGATGATTTGAAAGTTTATGAGCAAACGGATTAGATTGAGTTGATGGAAATGTTTTGTTATGATTATTGGCAGAAATAATTTTGACTTTTGTATTTGTTTTTGCTGTACTATGAGCCACTAACAAATCTGAAAATGCTTCAGTAGCTGGATTAGTTATTTGATTATCTTTAACTCTAGTTCACCTATTAGGTTTAGGATTAACTTGAACTTCAGTAAATCCTGCTAGAAGTTTTGGACCAGCTTTATTCCAAGATTGAGCATTTGGTTATGTTTGGGTATTTATCGTTGCCCCACTTATTTGAGCAGTTTTAGCAGCGTGTTTGTTTAATTATTTCTTTAAAAAGAGTAAATAACAATTATCACATTAAAATAAAAAAGTGAGCATGTAAAAGTGTCCACTTTTTTGTAAATATAATTGAAAGAATTATCCTATTTTTATTGTTTTAACTTTATTTGGGAATATTTTTATTGTATAAATCAAAGGAAACATTGTAGCTATTGCCTTTACTAAAATCTTTTAATCAATTAGCATATTCAAGCTTTTTTGTTTGGGTCATATAATTAAATATTAACCATCGTATTCTTTAATCACTTCTTCTACTGACTTACCTCAAAGTCAAGAAGATTTCTTTTTAAATTTTTGGCTTGTGGTTGTTTTTCCTTGTGATTTCTCTGTTTTTTCAAACCGTTCAATTACCTGTTTATAATCGTTAATATCTGCACCATTTTTTTCCATTTTTTTACAAATGTTTTGAGCATATCATGATCCATAGTTACAAATTCTTCAAAAAGCTAATATAGCTTTGTCATTTGTTACTCACCATGATTTCACCTTTTTTAGATATCACTCAATTGTTTCATCAACTGCTTTATCCATTTCTTTTTGAGCTTTGGGGTCCTCCATTAGTTTCTTGTATTGATTGGCTTGTGTGTCATTTCGTTTAGATTTTGCGGCTTTGTCAGTATTTTTGAATAAAGAATCTGTCATGATGGAACTATATCTGTTAGGATCAATTGATTTGATGTTATTTAAAATTTCTCCTGTTTTGTCTCCATGAAATTGTAATAATCAGATGGATACAAAACCACAATCGTTTTTATTAACATCTCAGTATTTTTTACCACGGACACATATTTCTTTTAGTTTATTTTTTAGTCCTTTCTTGTCTTTTTCAGTAGAATTGTTTATGTGTTCAGACTCTGTTTTATTGTTATCAGTATTTTCTTTTGTTTCTTTCTTTTCGTCCTTAATATTTATATCACCTTCATTAACTTTTACATTCTGCTTTAAATTGTTTAATTCTTGTTCATTTTTTTTGTTGGTTGAAAAATTTTCTGAAATGAAAATTTTTAGATTTTTCCAAATTTCACGAATATAATCCAAAAAACTTTTTTCAGATCATGAATTTATATCTTTATTTTCAGATTCTAAATTCATGTTTAAAAGTATATATGGCTAAAGGCAGTTTAATATTCTGTATGTTTTATTTTTCGCACATTTCTCGCAGATGAGAAATGACATTTTTAACAACTTCTATTACTCTTTTAGATAATTCCATAAATCATTTTACTGCTATGATTTCGAATCATTGAATGGCTCATGCCGTATCTGTAATCATATTTACCAAAAATTTATTTGAGCTAACTTCTAATAATACCTCGTAATTACTTTGATTAATTTCTGTAAAACTTGCCTTAACAGAATTCCGTATTACGTCTTTTTTTGCGCATAATTCAGAATCTATTAGGGCTCATTGAAACATACTTAAATGATTATATGTGAAATAAAATTCGTAAATTAACTACCCTGCTTTTATGATTATCGTGTCTTTTTTCAATGGAAAAGTTTATTAAAAAAATTAGGAAAAAACTCTTGAATTTTTAGGAAGATTTGATATAAAAAATTATCGCTATTTTTAGTTATTTAAACTAATAATGAACAATCCTATTGATAATTTAGTACAGATTTTAAGAAAGCAAAAGAAAAAAATTATATCTTCTAATGATCTTAAGAATTTCATTTATGCATCATTTTGAGAAAATACATCAATTAATAAAGTTTATAAAATAACTTTTCAACTTAGAAATCGTTGATTTTTGTATTTATTGAGGAAAGATTTATTTTATATTACGAATCCAGAAAAAGTGCTTATTGCAGAGGAAATAGAAGAGCAATGGTATCGAAAATTATTGAAAGATCATTGTAATAATATTAGCAAACAGTGGTATATTTGATGATTAACTGCTTTGGAAATTCTTTTGTATTGAAAAGGTGTAACAATCCCTGAAATGATTATGGTAGTTAATAAGGAGAAGCAAAATATTGAAACTGTGATTTTTGAGAAAAAAATTTTATTTAAAAAATTTGAGTCTAAGTGAAAAAATCTTCTTTCTAAGTTGATAAAATTGACTAATGAGGTGTCAATGCTTAATTGTAAAAATATTTTGGTTGCAAATTTAGAATTATCGATTCTTGAATCTCTTTATAATTTTGATACGTCTAATGGTTGATATATAGAGGCTTGTATTAAGAAAGCGATTAAAAAAAATGGTAAAACTTTAAATTTACAAAATATTGAGGCAATTATAAAATTATGAAAACATAATACTTCATTAAATAGGTTGTATTTGCTTACTAAGACTCGGTATCCCTCTTTGTCAGAGGAAATAAAAAAATTAATTAAGAAGTATGGATTTCTTCTATGATAATTATTAAAAGATATTAAAAAAACTGACTCCAATTTAGGAATCAGCTTTTTTGTATGTGAGTGTGACTTTTATCTATTTGAATTCATCTAACTAATTATTATTTTCATCTCAATTGTTTAATTGTTTTTTCATGAAAGCAGGCATTTCTCGATCTTCTTCTGAATTATCAGGAGCGCGAAAATTGTTATTAGTTACTTCTGGAGTATTGTCTATGTTTGATGTAGAGAATCCTCAAGTTTGAGATGTTGTAAATCATCATGTTGTTTGATTTACTGCTCTTGTGATAAAATCTTCTGGTTGTTGAGGTCTGATAGGCCTTCAGAAAGTGTCAGTTTTAACTACTTTTCTACCACTATTTACTTGTTCATTGAATCATGTAGCGATAATTGTAACTTTTACTTCATCTTCGAAAGAATCATCAAATGACATTCACCAAATCATGTTTGCTTCAGGATCAAGAATTTCTTGAATAACATCAGCAGCTTCTTGAACTTCATAAGGAGATAAGTCAGAACCTCCACTCACAGCAAAGATAATCTTTTTTGCACCATCAAGATTTGTTTCAAGTAATGGGTTCTCGATAGCTTTTCTTGCTGCATCTACTGCCCTCTTTTCTCCAGCTCAGTATCCGATTCCAAGTAATGCATTTCCAGAATTTAACATAATTTCTTTAATATCGGCGAAGTCAATATTGATATCTCATGGTTTAGTAATTAAATCAGAAATTCATTGAATTCCTAGATATAATACTTTATCTATCATTTCAAATGCAGCTTTGAATGAAGTTTTTCTATCGGAAATGTTGAAGATTTTGTCATTTGGAATAACGATTAAAGTATCTACATTTTCTTTCATTTTAGCTAGTCCATCAACAGCATTTTCTGATCTTTTTTTTCATTCGAAACTGAATGGTTTTGTAACGATTCCGATTGTTAGGATTCACATGCTTTTAGCGATTCATGCGATAACTGGAGCAGCTCATGTTCAAGTTCCTCATCACATTCATGCAGTAACAAATACCATGTCGGCATCTCATAATGCTTGTTTGATTTCGTTCTCAGATTCTTCTGCAGATTTTCTTCAGATTTCTGGATTTGCTCATGCTCAAAGTCATTTGGTAATATTCATTCAAATGTTAACTTTAGATGATGATAGGTTCGCTGCTAAATCTTGAGCATCAGTATTAACTGCTATAAATTCAACACCTTCTAATCATTGTTGAATAATTCTGTTTAATGCTTTATTTCCACCTCAACCAACTCAAACAACTTTAATTTTTGCACCTGGAGTGATTGGAGGAAGTGTAATTTCTTGTATTGTCATGATTGATTTTCGAATAATAGAATAAAAGTTTGATTATATGTTTAAGATTTTTGTTTTAATGTATGTAGATTAAAACAAATCTTTGAAGAATTTTCAGATTTTTCACATTGTTTTTCAGATATTAAGTCCTCATCATCCGTGGCGTCCTTCTTCCATATATTTTAATGATCGGTAGTAGCATCAAATTATGTTGATGAATTGGATGTTATTTGATAGGTCACCTAAGTTTAAAACTTGGTCTTTTGCGTAGAATGAAGCTAATTTGAATACTTCTTTTGCAAGAATATCGATATATTTAGTTTTAGCTCATCATCAAATTAGTAATATTCCTCATGGTAATCTTCAATCTTTTTCTAGTTTGAATAAGTGGTCGTTAATTTTTCAGAATATTTGTTCGTATCTAGCACTGATAATTTCAGTTAAGAAATGTGTATCTAATGGTAAATCTTGTGGAGCTTCGCTATCAATGATACAGCTTCAATTACTTTTTTTAATATCTTCAGCTTCTTTGATGTCTACTTGCATTCAGATTGAAATATCTTTTGTAATTTCTTCTCAACCGATAGGTAGTGTACCGTATCCTAAAGGATATCAATCTTCATAAATTACATAAGAAGTCTGATTTTTACCGATATCTACTAATACAGTACCAAGGTCTTTGTGGTCATAATCGACAGCAACTTCACTAGCAGCAAGGATATTTGGAATAATATCAGCAACAACTAATCCGATTTTATCGAAAGCGTCGATTAATCCGTTGTAGAAGTTTTTTGGTATCATAAACACGTCTGCCATTAAATCGAGTTTTTTGCATTTTAATCCGATTGGATCTTTTTCTCTTTTAGTTTCATCTAAAATTCGAGATACAGGAACAATTTTGATAGTTTCATAGTTGTTTACGTTTGCTATCTCCCCTACTATTCTGGAGAGATGATTTAAGTCTTCCATCTCAACAGCTTCGTTCATAATTCTTTTTCATTCGATAATTCTCTGAGTTATCATTTCAGGATGAGAAATTCCTACATATACTTTGTCGATAAAATCCCCTCCTAGTTTTTTGATGAAATACTCAACAATTTTGTTTAATACGTTTGTGAAATCTTCAGCTTGTAAAATTTTTCATTTTCTCATTCACATTACGGGTTCTGTTTGTTTCGCTAGAATAACGTCTTTGTCGTTATCTTTTCAGAATACAACTGCTTTGATAGT
>JAEEGI010028636.1_pt1 | contig 10589 bp, 9 predicted proteins | sample 8958751 | NCBI WGS metagenome assembly JAEEGI01 (sample SAMN16246545, study PRJNA631951) | gut metagenome | biome: gut microbiome; feature: rumen; material: KS-attached | host: Bos | place: Iran: Karaj | collected 2018-10 | reverse complement strand
CCGGACAACATAGAGATCTACAACAAATACGGTCTGTGGGACTTTGTTAAGGAACAGCGCGACAAGGGCCTTATAAAGCACTGGGGCTTCTCGTTCCATGCCACTCCGGAGGACCTGGATAAACTGCTTACGGATCATCCGGACGTGGACTACGTGCAGCTTCAGATAAACTACGCGGACTGGAACAGCGCCAGCGTTCAGTCCGGCAAGTGCTACGAGGTAGCAAGAGCTCATAACAAGCCGATAGTAGTAATGGAACCTGTAAAGGGCGGAACTCTGGCGGATCCGCCTAAGAAGGTCGCGGAGCTGTTTAAGGCGGCAGATCCGAATGCCAGCTTCGCTTCGTGGGCAATACGCTACGTTGCTTCGCTGCCCGGGATAATGACGGTCCTTTCCGGCATGTCCAGCGTGGAGCAGATGAAGGACAACCTCAGTTACATGAAGGACTTCAAGCCGCTTACGGAGGAAGAGAAGGCGCTTGTGGAAAAGGCCAGGGAGATAATAGAGAACGACATCTCCATCGCCTGCACGGCATGCCACTACTGCACGGACGGCTGCCCCATGCAGATACCCATCCCGGAGATATTTAAAGTTTATAACAGCAACTTGCTGAATCGTAATAATCCGCGCGCCAAGAAGGCATATAAGGAAGCTACGGAAGGAAAAGGCAAGGCTTCCGACTGCGTTCGCTGCGGTCAGTGCGAGGGCGCCTGCCCCCAGCAGCTTCCGATAATGAGCCTTCTGGAAGAGTGCACGGACATGGAAAAGGAGTGGAAAAGATAAGTATGTATTGCACTAATTGCGGAGCTAAACTTCCGGACGACGCTAAATTCTGCTATCGCTGCGGCGAAAAAGTAGCGGAGCTTCCGGGCAGCACGGCGGCGCCCGTACCGGAGAAGCCGGCAGTTTCCGATGCGCCTGCTGATCAGTCGCCTGCGGCATCTGTATCCTCTGCTGCGGCATCTGTATCTGCGGCAGCATCGTCTGCTGTATCGGCTATTAAAAACATAGTCCCCGACGCATCCTCGATCAAGTCCGCGTCTTCGTTCAGCGGAACGGACTGCATAGCTCTTGTTTCGGCGGTCCTGTCCGTGGTCTTTGCGATCTGTTCCATAAAGATCTACATGACATGGCTTACTCTTATAGCTGCAATTCTTCTGGCGGGGCTCTGTCTGCTGCGCATGCACTCCGAGTCTCTGCCTATGGCCGTCCCGATGACGCTCTTTGCTGTCACCGTGCTGGTAAGCTGCATAAGGCTTTTCAGGTATTTCAAATACTATAAGTTCCTGGGAGTGGTGCAGGTGATAGTCCCGCTGTTCCTTGCAGTAGCCGCGGCGATCGCATACTGGCTGGTAGTCTTTAACGTAGGCAGCAAGAAGAAGACGATGACCTTCCTGGTAGCAATGACTGCCGGATACGCAATACTCTGCATTACCACGTCGCTCTCCGGAAACGGAACGACCTTCAGGGCATTCTCCAGCACCCTGTGCTCCATATTCTTCATGATAGCGTACATGCTTAGAATGGTGGAGACCAGCGAAGCCTTCGCGCCGGCGCTTCCTGCGGGATTCGACGCGGCGTCCTTCATCGGCGGCAGCGACTACGTACACTATCCGCACCCGTACCAGCAGCTCGGCGGCTACCTTAAGTTTACGGTCATCGGCGGGATCATAGTGGCCATCCTTGCCATCATCGGCATGATCGTAGAGATGGTACCCGTCTTCAGGATGATGTCCTACATAAGCAAATACACGAACATGACGTTCCAGTACATATTGATCATCCTGCTGATGATCCTGTCGATAGTCGTGTACGCGCTGATCATCAGGCTGATGATCCTGATAAAGAACAAAGACCAGAGATTCCTGTGGTTCTATCACAAGCTTGTGATAGCGGGTACTCTTGTTGTAGTCGTGCTGCGGTGGATATCCAACGGTTTCGGTTCCGCGGTGGTGAGTCTGGTACTGTTCTTCCTGCTGTACTTCGTGTACACGCTGTACTTTGTCAAGTCCGTCCGTGTAAGGACGTACATGCAGAGCGACGAGTATCTGAGGATAGATCCGCTTACCAGAAAGGTGAAGTCGCCGGTGCCGGCAGACATAGCGCCGTACGAAGCAGCGTAGAGCGGCTTGCGGCTTCTTGGACCAGCGGCTGTTCGAAAGCCCGCCGGGCTCTCTCACTGCGCCGCTGCCCTTTCGGGTTCGATTCCCATCGATCTTACAGCAAATCAAACAGGGTGCCAAACGGCACCCTGTTGCTTTGGAGCAGATGAAGGGAATCGAACCCTCGACCGCAGCTTGGGAAGCTGCTGTTTTGCCATTAAACTACATCTGCGCGGCGAAAGTATTGTAGCACGAAAAGACGAATAAGAAAAGCGGAATTAACTCAAGTACAACTTGAAAAACTTATTGAAAGATAAACCCGCGCTTGCTACAATAATAAGGGAAAGTCCTCTATTATCAAGGTGTAAGGAGGACAAGACGATGAGCAGAAGAAAAACACCCATAGAGACCAGATACTACCTTGTTTACGACAGGATCGTAGGCAAAAGGGAGAACTACGGAGACTGCTGGTTTGAGGAATGGCTGTTCCGGAACGGAGAGTGGATCCCGGATACAGAATGCGTAATAATGGATCACCTTGTAGGCTTCGATCCCACGGAACCACCGGATTCGCCGTACAGGATAGGAAGCACGTCGGTGCTGATGGAGATGGACGAGATATCAGAAGATCAGGCCATGGCGCTGATCGCTAAGCAGGGCAAGTAGCGAAAGGGGGAGAGCATGAGCATAGGAGCTAACATCAAAAGGATAAGGGAGACCGCAGGTCCTAAGCAAAGCAGGATGACTCAGGAAGAGCTGGCGGAAAAGCTGGGAGTATCCTTCCAGGCGGTATCGGCCTGGGAGCGCGACGAGTACCTTCCGGATACGACCAACCTTAAGAAACTTGCGGACGCTTTAGGCGTTTCCGCGTCGGCGATACTGGAAGACAGGGCAGGGACCTTTAAGACCAAGGATGCCATCTACGACTGGGAGCACATGAAGACCTTCGTAAAGACGGCGGCCAGGAACTACGGCCTTCCGAACGCTCTTAAGGCAGTGGATTACGCGGTGGAAAAGCATAAAGGCCAGCCCCGGAAGAATACGGACGTTCCGTACATCGTTCACCCGCTTACCCTTGCGTGCCACGCGCTGGCCATGGGCTTCAAGGACGATCAGATAATAGCGGCCTGCCTGCTGCACGACGTAATAGAGGACTGCAAGGTAAAGGCTAAGGACCTTCCCTTCGACGAAGAGATCCGGGAGATGGTAAGGCTTCTGAGCCACGAAAAGACCACACCGGAGAACAGGGATCAGGTAATGGAGGCGTACTACGGCGCGATGACCGTCAACCCCAAGGTAGTGCTGGTAAAGTGCATAGACAGGTGCAACAATCTTACGACCATGTCCTGGGGCCTAAGCCGCGACAGAATGTACCGCATGATAACGGAGACGGAAAAGTATTACCCCGCGCTGCTGGACCTGCTGAAAAACACCGTGGAGTACAACGACGCCTACTGGATGCTGAAGTACCAGATAGAGAGCATGCTGGACATATATAAAAGACTGTGGTGAAGGACCTGAAGAATAAACCCACAGTATAGCTGAAAGAAACGGTACAGTATACGGTTTTGCCGCATATCTGTACCGTTTTTGACAAAAGTGTGTGCCGTTTTTGATAAAGAGAAGAATTCTAATCCTCTATAGGTTCCAATACAACAGCGGTTCCACAAATGGTTATATGCATTATGCCGCCTCCTGCAGAGGATTCAGAATCGATACCAATAATTGCGTTGGCACCTCGATTAACGGCATCAAGGACCATTTTCTTTGTTGAATATTTTCTTGCTTTATCTAGTAGTTCAGTGGTTCCAGAAAGCTCTGTTTCCGAAAACGAAAGAGCCGAGGCAAAATCTTCAATGCCTGCAGATAACTGATTTAAAAAACTGGCTTTAAACAGACATTCACCGAATACCAGTCCTAACTGTTTTACAGCTTTATAACCATCAATGGAAGAGCAAGTAGAAAGGGTGATGTTTTCTATAGCATTATTGAAGTCATCCTCTTTCTTTTTCCTTGCTGCTTCTTTTTCATTTTTTGCTGCTAAATATAGATCAAAAGCAGCTAGTGCTTTTGAGATATCACTGTCATCAATATTGTTTGCCATAAATCCACTTACTGGAACGACATGTTCAATGTTGATAAAGCTTTCGAACAGGTCAGGATCCAAATTATATTGCTTTGCGACATCTCTGATTTTCATTTTATTCTCCTTAATTGTCAGCTGCTATTATAGCTTTTGATTTATCCAACTATGTATCCAAATAAGGCATCTGGTATTGGTTCATCAAGTAAGTATTCTATTTCGACTGCATTACTTGAAGTGCCGGGCATAATAAATTCTTCAGTCTTTCCAGTGGCATGCATTCTACCGAGATAATAGAATTCTTTGGAGATCTTGTCGTCTTTGTTTTTTCTGACGAATAGATGCATAGCAACTCCAAGATCATTTGCGTGCAGGGCAGTCTGAACATCTTCAGACTCTACGCTTCTGTTTGATTTGGAAATTGCAATCAGCCTGCTTGATGACTCAAAGTGGTCGTTGTACTTTATAGTATCGGCGATATCCTCTTCCTTATCGTAATTAATGAATACGGGATAAGTTTTAGTTTTCTTATCATACTTGTATCCACCTATGTTGAGAGGCACTTCGCCTTTCTCCCAATCCAGAAGGCGGCATACGTCTTCGTAAGTATATTTTGCATAAAGCACTAGAGGCGTGGAACCGTAATGATCTGAGTAATCCTTGCTGTTGCGATATATTCCAAAGTCAACAATTTCAGACACGGTATCATGGAAGGCCTTGTCCTTAAGCATTTCTGCGAACTTGTCGGAAATAGTATAATCGTCGCCTTCAGCTTTTATGAATACGCAGTTGCTATATGTATCTTTTGCTGATCCGGATGTAAAGTTGTTGGTCAGCACATTTACAACGTTCTGCTTAGAATTTGTTGTAAATGCAAAGCCATTGTTGTCTAGGTAGTCCTTAAGGCTAGCAATTACGTTTCGCTTTCCATCCAGTAATTCTCTAATAACAAATAACTCATGGATTCTTTTTCCAGAAGCCAGCTTTTTAGATATAAACTTCAGGACTTCCTGTTTTTCTTCGTTGAACCTTATAGTGTATTCTTTCTCGTATTTTGAAAGGAAAGCATAATACGATCCAAGTGAATGGCTGTCGAAAATACGCAATGGATCTATAGAACCATACTTATCGAAATCCATCAGAGTGGGTATGTGTCCAATGCGGAACTTGAGAAGCTTATAGCTATCCTTTATAAGTTGAATATCGCTGAAGTTTGCAAGATCTAAGGAATGGAAGATTCGCTCTTTTGCAATCTCATCGAATTCTATTGTAGAGCACCCGGGGATGATTCTGGAACCCTCGCTGATGCAACGACGGACAGTATCCTTGTTGTATGTCTTGTCACCAGAAAGGGCTATAGGAATCAGGAAGCTCTTTTTATAATTTCCAATAAAATCAAGGACCACAACGTAGTCTTTATTTTCAAGTTTTCTCAGTCCTCGGCCAAGCTGCTGAACAAAGATTATTGCAGACTGCGTTGGGCGTAGCATTACAACCTGATTGACTGACGGGATATCTACACCTTCGTTGAAGATATCTACAGTTATCAGGTATTCCAAATAGTTCGAGGGGTCGTCAGATTCAAGAAGCTCAATGTATTCTTCTCGTTTGTCTTCATCGTCGGAGCCAGTAAGTGCTGCTGCTTTTACTCCGAGGTCTTTAAGCTTCTTAGCTAATTCAATGGCTTCTTCAACTCTGCTGCAGAATATCAATCCCTTAATCCTGCCGCGATCGCAGCCGTAGAAACGTGTAATATCGTATATGTGTTTTACACGCTCTTCGCTTGTCAGGTACTTGAAATCTGTGGCATCATCTACCATCTCGCCGTTAACCGTAAGGTCTGTAATTCCATGGTAGTGGAAGGGAGAAAGCATATTCTGCGCTAATGCTTCCTGGAGACGTATTTCGTAAGCGATGTTATAGTCGAAACGCTTAAAAATATCGTACCCGTCAGTTCTTTCAGGAGTGGCGGACATTCCAAGCATAAACTTAGGCTTAAAGTAGTCCATCATCCGCTGATAACTTACAGCACCAGATCTATGAACCTCGTCTACAACGATATAATCGAATTCATTAGGTTCAAATCTTTCATAGTATTCCGGCTTGGAAATAGTCTGAACTGTGCAGAATAAAAAGTCTGCATCAGTCTTTTTCAGTCCGGTATACATGCCCATAGAAACCTTCTTACCGAAGACTCTCCTAAAGGTCTTCATTGCAGCGCGGGCGATGTTTTCTCTATGCACAACAAAGAGCACCTTTTTAGCACCAAAAGCAGATGCATCAAAGGCAGAAAGATATGTTTTTCCTGTACCTGTAGCAGAGATAAGCAGTGCTTTGTCTGCACCTTCAGAGCGTATGCTTGCAAGTGCAGTTAAGGCTTCTTTCTGCATCTTGTTAGGACTGGGTCTGAATGCATCCGAAATGTCGATTGTTGCGGCTTCCTGAGCTTGCCTAAGACTATTAAGACGAGCATTATGTTGATTCTTGTAGATTTCGCTATAGACCCTTATATACTCATCATCTACGATAGTGGCATCTGCAAACTGACGATCGAATTCACCGCGGATATCACTAACTATTGAGCCTTTTTCGAATGATGAAACACGAAGGTTCCATTCATTGTTTTCGCAAAGAGCGTTCTGTGTAAGGTTGCTGCTTCCAATAATAAGGGTATGACCCGTACCATGTCGGAACAGGTAGCCTTTGGCGTGGAAGTTGTTTTCAGTTTGTATGCGAACTTCTATATTGTCGAAACCAATAAGCCTCTTAAGTGCTCGTGGTTCAGTAAAGTTCTGATACTGTGATGCAAGTATCTTACCCTTAATGCCTTTGTTCCTAAGTTTTAGTAAAGTATCAATAAGGCATTCGACACCACTGTTTGTAACGAAAGCAACAGAAAAGAGGAACTCATCGCAAGATTCGAGTTCCGATATGATACTTGTAAGGACCTTAGTTTGAGATTTGGCGTTGTTAGTCAGCAGCTTAGGCATGTATTGTTCCTTAGCTGCTGCAGTACCATCGATATAGCCCGCATAAAGTGCGGTTTCAAGATCTATTGTTGCGAGGTTTTCGTACATCTCTTTTTTGTTAGTTTCTTAGAAACTAGTTTCGCAACAGGAATATCAGCGGGAGCCCAGTCGAGATCCATCATCTCTTTGGGAAGCGCCCAGACATGATTTATATGTTCTTTCCGTGTGAATTCAGGAGAAGTTGGATGGCACAGATAACAGTACATTGTTATCTCGAAATCCGGATACTTGTGATTTACGGTAGTTAGATAATCGTCCTCGGTAATAGAGACATCAAAGTTCATTTCCTCTCGGAGCTCTCGCATTAGAGCCTCAGGATGTGTTTCGCCTGCTTCAACTTTGCCGCCTGGAAATTCATACTTGAGCGAGACATAAGGGTATTTACCTTCACCGCGTTGCATGCAAAGGACTTTCCCATCGTATACTATTACTGCTCCAACTACTTCTAAATGCTTCATTATTAGTCTTCCGTTTTTATGATTTATCAAGCATAGTATAACATTTCAAGAATGCATTGAAAACAAACAATCACTGCTAGATTTATGGTATTATTTTATTAGGAGATTAACTTATATTCATGAAATACTTCGCAATTATCATCCTAATACTGATTCTCATCCTTACCGGCTGCGCTTCGCGGGGCGGGCAGAACAACGCTGCGCCGGATAACGGTTCGGGGCAGGGGAACGCTGTTCCGGCTGCGTCATACACTCATATCTCGCAGGATCAGGCTAAGGAGATGATGGCCAGGGACGACGGTCACATCATCCTGGACGTGCGCAGGCAGGACGAGTACGACGGGGGTCACATTCCGGGCGCGGTGCTTCTTCCCAACGAGAGCATAGGCACGGAAAGGCCCGCGCAGCTGCCGGATCTTCAGCAGGTGATACTGGTATACTGCCGCACGGGGCGCCGCAGCAGGGAGGCGTCGCAGAAACTGGCGGACATGGGCTATGTAAACGTGTACGAGTTCGGAGGTATCAACAGCTGGACAGGCCCGGTGGAGAAGCCGGGGGAGGGCGGAATGAAGCTTACGATAGGCGGAACGCAGGTCCCGGTTACCTGGGAGGACAACGCGTCCGTGGACGCGCTTAAGGAGATGCTGCCGCTTACCGTGCGGATGTCCATGTACGGCGGTTTCGAGCAGGTGGGTTCCATAGGAAAGAGCCTTCCGCGCAGCGACGTTCAGACGAAGACCGGCCCCGGAGACATAGTGCTCTACTCCGGAAACAGCATAGTGATATTCTACGGTTCCAACTCCTGGTCCTATACCAGGCTGGGGCACGTGGACCTGGACGCGGCCCGGATGACGGAGCTGCTGTCCAACGGGGACGTAACGATAACGATAGAGTAGCGCTTTTACGGCTGAGCGTTTTGCAGCCGGCGGACGGAGGAACGATAATGGTAATTAACGTATACGAGCAGTATTTCGAGGCGGAGCTTAAGTTTAACGACGTGGAGCGCCGCGCGGCTCTGGTGATGCTGGTCTCGGATTCCGAGGCGGGGCAGATAAAGTACGAGGCGGCCGCCACCTTCTTCCCGCACAGGGACGAGGAGGACTACGCCGTGTCCTACGACGCGTATTTCAGCAAGGTCCTGTTCGAGGGCAAGGGGCGCCGCTCCAAAAAGCGCGAGGCGGAGCTTCTGGAGAGCTTCCGCGCAATCATAGACGAGCTGGCCGCGGAGCAGGGCGGCAAAGTGTTCTGGGACGAGCCGCTCAGAGAGGCAAGGTTGGGATAGAACGTGGGCAGCGCGTCTGATTTAGTCCGCAAGCGCATGCGTTTTTGGGGCTGGGTGCAGGGCGTCGGTTTCCGATGGCGCGCCCGAAACGCCGCCGAAGCCTGCGGCTGCACCGGCTGGGTATCCAACGAGTTCGACGGCTCCGTGCTTATGGAGCTGCAGGGCACGGAGGAGCAGATCGACCGTGTCATCCTGACAGTGGAGCAGGGGCGCTACGTCCGCATAGAGAACATGAGCGCGGAGACCATACCGCTGCAGGACGAGAGCGGATTTCATGTAAGATAGAAAAAAGAACCGGATAGCCCGGTTCTTTTATATTGTTGTGTTTTATTTGCTCAGTCCACGAACCGTACAATTCCGCTCAGGGCTTTACTCTTTTACTCCGCTTACTTAATTAAATACTTCCATGTAAGCGTATTGCGGTCGAAGCAAAAAACGACCGTTTCAGCCCCGAAACTGCGTTCAACGACTAATGTACCGTTTTCGCCCTCAAACGCGCTGAAAGAGCCCTTTTTGAGCGTCTCAGAGCCATTTCTGAGGCGGCCCAGCATTCTGAAGTGCTCTGTCATTTCCTTTTTTGCCGCAAGCTGCTCCCAGGGGAAGCTGCGCCTGTTGTCCGGGTCCTTGCCGCCTTCCAGGCAGACCTCGTCGCCGTAGTAGATGACGGGTACGCCGGGCAGGCTGTACAGGATAGCCGCGGCGAACTTTACCGCTTCTTCGGAACCCAGCAGAGTGAGTATCCTTTCGCGGTCGTGGCTGCCCAGCATGTTGAAGCATCCGGCCCAGGCTTCGGGCGGGTAGTTCTCCATGCGGCTCATCTGCCTTGCCGCGAATTCCGCGGAACCTATCTGGCAGCTCATGTAGTCCAGTATGTCCTGGCGGACAGGGTAGTTCATTACGCTGTCCAGCTCTTTGCCGCCCAGGAAGCGCATGCGCTTGCCGTAGTCGAACTTGTATCCAGCGTCTTCCCAGACCTCGCCTATTACGACCTTGTCGGAGCCTTCGGCCTTTACTGCCTGACGGATCTTCATGAGGAACTCGTTGGGGAGCTCGTCCGCAACGTCCAGTCTCCAGCCGCTTGCTCCTGCGCGCAGCCAGTAGCGAAGCACGCCGTTCTCCCCGCAGATCATCTCCGAAAACTCCGGGTTAAGCTCGTCCACCTGGGGCAGATCCTTTACGCCCCACCAGCAGACCACGTCGCCGTTCTCGTCGCGCTGGAACCAGTCCGGATGCTCGCGGTAGTACTTGCTGTTGACGCCGGTGTGGTTGAACACGCCGTCCAGGATGATGCGTATTCCAAGCTTCTTAGCCTTTTCGCAGAGGCGCCGGAAGTCCGCTTCCGTGCCCAGCATGGGGTCTATCTTAAAGTAGTCCGAGGTGTCGTAGCGGTGGTTGGAACGCGCTTCGAAGATGGGGTTCAGGTAGATGATGGAGGCGCCAAGGCTCTTTATGTAGTCCAGCTTCTCCTCTATGCCTGCCAGGCTGCCGCCCCAGAAGTTCCAGTGCGCTATGCTGCCGTCCTTGTTCTTTATGTAGTAGGGAAGGGTGTCCCAGTCCTCGAAGACCCGTCCTGTATCCGGGTCGTAGACGGCGCCGGGTGCAAGGTCCTCCAGGTCCGTAATGCCCGCGGAACGA
>JAEEGI010028635.1_pt1 | contig 10589 bp, 3 predicted proteins | sample 8958751 | NCBI WGS metagenome assembly JAEEGI01 (sample SAMN16246545, study PRJNA631951) | gut metagenome | biome: gut microbiome; feature: rumen; material: KS-attached | host: Bos | place: Iran: Karaj | collected 2018-10 | reverse complement strand
CTATCGGTTGCACCACTTAAAGCCATGTGTGAGTTATTTAAAACAACTAAATCAGCTCTTTGTAATGAAACATTATTTTTAATATTACTTGAATTTCCATAGTTATTAATATATACACGGCTATAACCTGTTGTACGTGATGCATTACCACTACCAAAGATACTACCATCTATTTGGAATATTGTATGATTACTTCCATCAATATTTATAATTATTCCTTGAGTAACACTTATGAAGTCAAAGTCGTATACTTCAGAACCTGATGCATTAGCTTCTCCTCCACCAAATACTGTACCACCAATACTTATATTACTTCTTGAATAATTAGTGTTATTCATATATGTAACAACTGCATCATATCCAATATTAACAACGGTTTCACCATATAGAACAGATGTATTAGCACCACCATAAACATTACCACCAATAGCACCACCAGTAATGTTAACAACACCCATTGAATTATCATTAACAGTTGTACCAGTACAAGCAGCATTTCCGCCACCAAATACATGAGAAGTAATATGTGATGTACCTTCTACTGTAATACTTGTATTTTCATTAACTTTAGCAGTTTCACCATTACCACCAGCATAGGCACTACCTTGGACAGTACCTGATTTTATTTTTAAGTTAGTAGATCCTTCTACTTCTCCATTATTTCCTCCACCAAAGATATCAGAAACAACAGTAGCTGTATCTAACACAACATTAGTATCACCCGATACAGAGGCATTATTTCCGCCACCAAAAGCACTACCATTTATTGAACTTCTAGTAGTAATTGAAACATTAGTATCACCTAATACTTCACCGTTATTACCACCACCATATAAGTTATTAGTAACAACCGCACTATTTTGTACTAAAACATTAGTATCATAATTAACAGCAGCATTATTTCCTCCACCAAAAACAGCATCAGAAATTGTAGCTCCATCAATAATTACACTAGCATTATCTGTTTCAGCATTATTACCTCCACCAAAGATAAAGCTTGTTGTACCACCAGTAACATTAACATCAGTAGTAATTGTCTTACCACCATCATTATTACCACCATAAATGTAGTTGATTTCACCACCACGAGCAATAACATGACTTGTTGTAATAGTACCACTAGTATTTGATCCTCCAAAAACGTTATAAGCATGACCGCCTTCAATAGTTACATTTGTGGTTGTTGCATTGGCTTCTTTACATCCACCAAATACATTGTTAATTGTATTAGTTGAATTATTTAAAGTAACATTAGTTGTTGTTGAATTAGCAGCATTACCACCACCATAAACATTAGTGATAGACCCACCATCAATATTTACATTAGTTGTAGTTGTTGTACCACCGGCATTATTACCACCATAGATTGTACCAACTGTACCACTATTAACATCAATATAACTTACTGTAACAGTACCTGATTGGTTAGAACCACCAAATAAACTAGTTACTGAACCACCATTGATAGTTATATTTGATGAATTACTTACGTTAGCAGCATCACCACCACCATATAAGTTAGTGATTGTACCACTACTTACTGTAACATTATCAGTTGTAGTATCAGCATTACGTCCACCACCATATACATTAGGTACTGTAGCACCGGAAACTGTAACATTTGTAGTTGTTGTTGTACCACCGACATTATTACCACCATAAATAGTATTAGCTGTTCCAGATGAAGCTGTAACATAACTTACTAATACATCACCACTGGTATTAGAACCACCAAATATTGTGTTACTAGAACCACCATTTAAAAGGACATTTGTACTATTTGTAACACCTGCTTGATGACCTCCACCATAAGTATTAGAAACAGTTCCACTTGTTAATGTAACATTAGTTGTTCCAGTAGTAGCTTCTTTACCACCACCATAAACGTTAAGTATATTTCCACCATTGATAGTAACATTACTTGTACTTGTTGTACCACCAAGATTATTACCACCATAGATATTTGATGATGAACCTCCAGTTGTTGTTATATTAGATGTTGTAATATTACCTGATTGATTAGATCCACCATATATATTAGTTGCTGTTCCACCATGTAAATTAACATTAGTTATGGTTACAGCAGCTTGATTACCACCACCAAAGGCATTAGTAATACTACTATTATTTTCAATATTTACTGTTGAACTTATTGCAACACTATCAGCTTGATTACCACCACCATAAACACTACCAATAGTTGTTGTATTATTACCACCAGTTGTAACCGTAACAACTCCAGTAGGGCTACCACTAGCATTATTACCACCATAGACACTACCAGAATATGTACCACCATCGATAGATAGTGAACAATTACCTTGTACAGCACCACTACCTGAAATATCATCATCACCCATGGAACCACAATAGAAGTCTCCAGAAACAGTAATTGATCCATTACCAGTATTATCAATTGAACTAGCAGCAACATCACCAACAACAGTACCTAAAGCACTACCGCCATAAATTGTTCCATCAACAATAACATTTCGATTATCCCGAATATTTAAAGTAACTCCATCAGCAATAAAAGTATCTTCACCATAACCACCACCGAATATACTTCCTGAGTTAGATGAATCAGATCCTATATGACCACCATTTACAGTGATAGCAACGCTACCAGCAATATTACCTTCTTCACAAGCACCACCATAAATAGCACCTTGTACGTGGCCATTATTCATAGTAATATTAACATCACCATTAGCTTGATTAGAAACAGAATAACCGGTAGATGATGATGAAGTATAAGTACTTAACATGATACTACTTGCTGTTGTACTTAATCTCCATGCACTATCATAAACTAAGTAAAATCTATTTGTTGCAGTTGTAACATTAGAACTAAATGTTGCTAAATAAACAGAATATGTATTAGTAGAAATACCCCAACTATTATTACTTGTACTATATCTTAAATAATATGTTTGAGATCCTCCCCAATAGTTACTAACTGAACATGTAAGTCTATTGTTACTTGGATTCCATGTCCAAACTGTTTGAGTAGAACTTGTTGTAAGTGATGCACCCCATCCACCACTTGCAGTTAAATATTGTCCAGTTGATTTATTTCTGATTGTATAAGTATTTGTACCAGTTGAAGTAAATATCCAAATATTAGTATCTGGTTCAGTTGAAGTACTTAATTGAAGTCTTCCTGCACCAGAATCTAGCGAATATGCTGTATTAGAATTAGTGTTTGTAATTACATATTCACTACCACTAGTAATGCTTGATGTATAGTTATAATTTACAGTAGTTGATACTACATAAGTTATATCTTTATAGAATGTTTTATTAGTACTATCATAACTCCAAATACCATTAGTAGTATTTGAACTCATAGCTAAACTTGGTGTACTACCTGTTGTATATGATAAATAATGATTATAATTTGCATTTCTTATTGTATAACCACCAGATACACTATTAATTGTCCATCGTGCATCAGATGATGGTTGACTACCAGATGAATAAGTTGTATTGGTTGGAGATGAACTACTATTTTCTCTTAATAAATTACGAGTTGTTCCATTAACTTTATTAATCAAATATGTAGTACCATTAGTTATTGTTTTATTATCATCAAAGACTACATTATATATTGTTGATTCACTAATAGAAACAGTACCAACACCATTTTTATTAGCTCCACCATAAACATTTCCCTTTATAGTAGCTCCATCAATAGTAATATTACTATCTACTTGAACTGGTCCAAAGTTACCTCCACCATAAACATTCCCTTCGATTACTGCATCACCACTAATATATACGTGAGATGTATTAACACGCCCTGATGTACGATAGCTTTGGTTACCATTACCAGCTCCTAAAACTGAACCATAATTAACTTCATAAAGTGATCCACTACCCTTAGTTCCAACATGAGCATTACCACCAACATGAACATATGAATCTCCTCCTAATCGTCCACTTTGTTGAGATTCATCTGTTGCAGCTACTCCATTAGATCCACCTGAAATACTATAAGCAATATTACCACCAGTAACAGATATATATCGATCACCATAAGTTGTTGATACACCGGCACCACCAACAATATTTTGAATTGTACCACCCTTAACATAAATTCTTGTAGCAACACCATTATTACCACTAGATTCAGTTATACGAAGTCCACCATCAATATTAGCAATTTGACCTCCTTCAACGATTAATACACGAGAAGATATATCATCACTAGTACTTGATGCAGATACGGTTAATCCACCAACATAAATACCTGAATATGCACGTGATGCATCAGTATTATTATTGAAGTAATACATTCCAATAGTACCACTTTTTATAGTCATTAAATAAGCTAAATCATGGTAATTACTCTTACCATTAACTCCTGGGAAGTTCTTACTACCCATACGGTAGAAGACATCTAATGATTCATCATCTTTTGCAACCCTATCGTAGTCACAACCCATTGTTAAATTAACTGTTCCATAGTAGTTATAGTTACTTGTACCAGAATAATTATTTCTAATATGTGATGCCATTAAACCTGAATAACGACCAGTTTCAATAACCATTTTAAATGCATTGTTATGACTACTTGAACTACCTACTGAACCATCAGTTCCACCTTGTACATAAGCAAATATAGTAGCTGATGTATTAGTCCATGAAGTTGGTGTCATACCACGTCCAACACGAACATTTTTACTATTACCAACAAGTGATGAATAAGAAGTATTCATAGCTGTTTGAGTAGCATTATCGTTAATTGAATTATAACCAGTAGCAGATACTCTTAAATATTCAAGTTGCAAATCTGCTCTTGCATATATTTGAGCATAACCACTACCTGCACTAGTAAGTGACCATGTAGCATCATTACGATAATCAGTATGATTATATAAACTTGTAATTGTAGCAGCTACATTTGTTGAACTAGAATAATTACCATTAGATTGAGTATTACTTGGTGTTGCATTATTAGATGTTCTATCAGTGTAGAAAGTTAAATATCTTAAACTAGCTCCATTTGTATTATTTTCAAGTACAAAAGTAGAAGAACTATTACTGTATCTAATGTAATATGGAAGTGTTTCATTAATTAATTCACTAGAAACAGTAGTGAAAGTAAGCGATGTATCATATTGATAATTTTGTAACATCCATCCATTATTGTATGTAAGATACATTGTTTCATTATACTGACTAACATCAGTTCTTATTGTAAAGAAATATATTTGTGAAGCATTATAAACATTTGTTGTACAAGCCCATGTACCATTATTGTTGTATAAGTAATAAGTGGAATTATTTCTTCGTTGATAGAAACGGTGATTATTTTGATCATAGAACCAATCAACGTTTGAAGTACCACTAGTTGTTCTTAAGGTTGTACTATTATTACCATCACGACCTAAATAACGATTATTACTTGCATTAGATATACGATAAGCTCCATTATTACCAGCTACAATATTCCATGTAGCAGTATTTGGTATAGTATCATTAACATTATGTGTTTGTTGTGCTGGGCTATTTCCACTATTAGCTAACATAATAGCATCATTACCATTGATAATACCAATATAACCACTTGTATTAACTACAAAGTTACCTGTTTGCCATGAACGATATTCATTACGATGTGTCATTAACGCAGAAAATGATCTATTTGTACTATCATAAGTCCAGTTAAATGAACTTCCTAAAGTTAGTACAAGATTATTATTACTGTTTATGTAATTTAAGTATTGATTTCTATCAACGTTATAAATTGTATATTCATCTCCACTAACATGATTAATTCGCCATTTAGCTGTATTAGAAAATGAATATGGATCAGTAACAAAATTATTTCCAGCACCATCAAGTGCATTTTGTGGATTTGTTCCTTTAGTTATTAAATATTCATTTCCACTTGTAAAACTATTACCAGTTTCATAAGTGTATAAAGTATATACAAAAGTAAAATCATGGTAGAATCCATCAATATCTCCATCATATTCCCATACATATGCAGAATTAGATAAATTCATAGATACATTAGTTCCATTTTGACTAGCCGTTACATAACGATTTGTACTAAAGTTTCTAATTGTATATCCACCATTACTACTTGTTATATTCCATCTTAAATTATCATTTACTTCCATATTACTGCTTAATGTTTGAGCAGCAATATTTCCATTATTATCATAAAGAGCATAATATGTATTACCATTTCGATAAGCAATTAATACATCTCCTTCAAATGAATCAGTTTCAGTATATGTTGTATTAATACTACGATATGTTTGAGTAACTGCATTTGAATAATTTATTGAGTTATTAATATCACCAGTTAAAACGATAATATTTAATTCACGATTACTTGTATTTGATGAACGTGAACGTAATAAGTCAAAAGCACGAGACCAAGAACCAACAGCTCTATCTGGTCTTGTACCATCTAAATTATCGTCACCTGAAGTACCTCTTAAATAAACTACATTTGCATCAACCCAATCAGCATAAAGATTTATCGTATCTACTGATGAATTAACTGTAATAGTTTGTACTTTAGTATCACTATCAGTTGTAATAGTTCCATCCGTACTTCTCCATCCATTAAATCCTTTATTCCATGGACGATCACTAAATGGATTATCTATTAATTCGAAGCTTATTTGTCCATTTTTAATTGGAAAATATTTATAATAAACAAATTTATTTTGTCTTTCATCATTATCAAGTGATACATAACCAGTAAGACTATTATTACCATTTGGGTAACCATAATAGTTTATTGTTACCATCTTTAAACTTGATTCAGTATAGTTAGTACTATATGAGTTAATATCACCAACATAATTCATACCTAACCAGTAATAATAATCACTAACTAAATCATTAACATAAACTGTATCACCATCTATTTTAGAAGCATCACGATTAACAATATCACTAAATGTTCTAAAATATGATATCACTAAAAAAAGTAACACAATGAATACTGAAAAAATAGCGATAGTATTAAATCGATTAAACTTGAACTTCTTCATTGGTTACTCCTTTCATAAATTATGGATTTAAAGTAAATTGTATTTTATAACTTATATCCCCTTGGCTAGCTTTATTTTCACTGTCAACGTCTTGACCTTCTAGCCACATATATATACGCATTTTTGTAATTCCTGGTTGTAAATCAAATAAGTAATTGCTTTTATCATAAGCACTCTTTGTATAAATATCTATTTTTGCTTTTTTAAATAAATTTGGATAATTATTAGCATTAGCGTTTTTAATATTTACTTTGGCACTACTTGTAACAGTACCAACGACTCCATCATATGGTAAGATACCTGCATTAGTTGTAGATGTTTCAATACCATAGATGTTTCTAGCATTACTAACACCATGTGCAGTGTGAACATCATAATTTGGTTCCCACATTATTACATTGTTGTCACTATTTGTTTTCATTCTTTGTACTGTTGCAAGTGCAGTATCACTTGATGTATTACCTTCATAAATAAAGGCTATTCTTGCGGAATTTTCTATTCCTTTTGTATCTCCTTCTTTTGGCGCAACATATGATTCCTTGCTTAAGTATAATGGCTTAGGTGCGGTTGTTTTAAAGAAAACATCAAACACAATAAAATCACCATCATTACTAAATTCTGTAGTTCTTTCTTCAATCTTTCGATATGTTGTTAAATAGAAATCATTTGTACCATTACTATCAGCTTGACCATAAAAGATATTTAAGTAGCCATTTGCATCAATTCCCCCACCACTTGACATTGGTTTCATAATACCTGGTATTTGATTTAGACTACTTGAATATGTTTTATAAGCATTCTTTAATTCATCAACAGTTAACTCTGTTTTCCAACTAATAGCATCCTCACTAATTTCAAGACCACCATCAGTTTCTACATGAATGTCAAAGAATTGCAAATCAGCAATTCTATTTGAACTAAACCATGCATAAGTTATGGTAGCTAAAAAGATTGATAGGAAGAAAAACCATATAAACAAGAATCTCTTTCTTCTTTTACGATATCTTTCTTCTTTGATATTAACTTCTTCCTGCATATTATCCACCATTTACATTACCTGTTTCAGTATTTCGATATAAAGTATCATCAACAATATCAGCTTTTACACTATCTTCAGTTTCAGTTATTCCATTATTGTCGCTAGTGTTATTGCTTCTCTCAACACGATTGTTAGTATCATAATTTGTATCAGCTTTTACACTATCATCATATTGATTATCTTTACTATCATTATCATGAATACGATTAAATTCATCAGTATTACTCTTGGTATTTTCATTTTCTTCAATATGTTCTTCAGTAATTTCCATATGCATCTTAATTTCTCCACCAAGTAAATTATCTACACACTCAGGATCATCACCTTCAAGCCAAATAAAGATTGTTATCTTATCAATATCACCTGGTTTAAAATTAGTTCTATTTTCCATTACTGGTATATTGTTTTTATAAAATTTCTCTGTTCCTTTTTCAGCCTCTCCAGTAATTGGATTAGGTTTTGCATAAATCTTTTCATCATCATTGACAACTATTTTTACTCGAATTGCTTCATCAACATTTTTAATTACATCATCTATATCTATTTGATACCAATAATGAATTGTTTCATCGCCTATATTTTCTATATAAAAAGTATAGGCAATATAATTGTCTCCGTTGTTTGGACCGCCTTGTGAACCCGAATCAATATCTTCTGGTATCCAATCACCGGAAATATTTGTAATAAAATCTTTTGAATCAGCTTTTAATTTACTACGAGAAGTTGTTATTCCTTGACGTTCATACATAATTAATGCTGGTTCTGTTTCAGTCATATTATCTAATGTAACAGTAAATTGACCTGTTTCAAACAATACTCTTAAAACAAAATAAGCTATAATAAGAATTATAAGCATTAATAATAAAGCAATTTTTAGAATTTTAATCTTATGACCTGTGTCAAACAAATTATTAGATTGCTTTCTAGCTCTTTTTCTATTTCTAATATTGCCTGCAACATCGTTATTTGTTTGTTTTTGTTCTTTTTCTTGCTTCATTGCATATCTACCATTACTATATATTATAAAAACATATATATACTCATTTTTCTTATATATTATATTATAATACTATAGAAAATATAATCAATTACAAGTCAATTAAGTTTATTTAACAATTATAACATTTGTGTTACTTTTATATATTTTTTTGTATCTTTACATACTATTATGTTAAAATAAGTTTGAAAATTGATTTAAGGAATTAATATGAAAAGAAAAATACTCTTGCTATTAACTTCGATATGGTTAATATCATCAATTTTAATTATTCAAATTACATATTCTAAATATCTTACAACACTTTCTTCTAGTGGAACAATCGGAATTGCCTATTGGAATATAGTTGTAAATGAACAAGATATTAATAATAATCTAGATATTACAAATACAATTGAATTAAATATTCCTGAAACTGATTATTATACTAATGATGTTATGGTTCCAAATGCTGTTGGATATTTTGATTTAAATATCGATGCAACTAATGTACTAGTCGATTTTAAATATACAATTACAGTTAATTTTCCATCGGATAATGATGTTACTGATTTAAAGATTATAGGATATGATGAATATGATAATCATAATAATATAACTTATTTTTCTAATTCGTCTGTTAATCTTGAAAGAAATGTTTTAGCACAAACAAATTCTGTTATTCGTGTATACGTTAAATGGATAGATGACGATGGAGAAACTTTAAGTGATTATTCTCAAGTATTAAATGATGTAGATGATACTATGGCTTCAGTTAATTCTGGAACAGCAAAAATTAATGCAAATATAAGATTTGAACAATTACAATAAAAAGCAATACAAATTATATGTATTGCTTTTATTTTTTATTATTAAGTTTCATCCTGAGTTACAATAACTTTTATAACTATTTCAACTGCTGGACTATCATTATTATTCTCATAATATGTATAAGCATTTATTCCATATTCAGTATCACTTTCATCTTGACCAGATTCATAATCCCATGAAAATCCGATATTAAAGTTTGATGATTCATTTGGTCCAACAGATTCTGTTAAATCAGAAAATGAAATTTCGAAAGGATAGGTATTTTGAATCATAGTTAATAAATTTGCTGAAGAATCAATAGTAGCACCTGTCGGAACTGTTTCTCCTTCATTAACTGATTCTTGAGACAAATAAATATCATCAAATATTCTTACTTTTCTTATTTCATATCGTATTTCTGCATTACGCTCACCATTATTATGAACAGTTAGAGTTTTAGTCACATCAAGCATTCCAGGATAAGCATGTTCAACATCAAATGTAAAGCTATGTTCAACAGGTTCTCCTTCAACTTCAAAAGTAACATGCCAAGAATCAACATGTGCAGATAATGTAGCTGTTACAGTGTTTGCATATAAAAACCATGCATAAGTATTGAAAATTAAAGTTATTGCGATAAGAAATAAAGTTCTAAAAGTAACTTTTCCTTTGATTTTTCTTTCACGTCTTCTTCTTAATCTTTCTCTGCGTCTTCTTCTCACAATAACCTCCTTTCCAATAAATA
>JAEEGI010028633.1_pt1 | contig 10590 bp, 7 predicted proteins | sample 8958751 | NCBI WGS metagenome assembly JAEEGI01 (sample SAMN16246545, study PRJNA631951) | gut metagenome | biome: gut microbiome; feature: rumen; material: KS-attached | host: Bos | place: Iran: Karaj | collected 2018-10 | reverse complement strand
TCAAGGGGAGGCGGCCCTCTCGCCTGGCAGGATATAAAAACCGCTTTCACGGTTTTTGTCTTTTAGAGGTTTAATTATATATTTGAAACCTACAATTACGCAAGGGTTTTCATGCATTTTTCTGTAAAATGCATACAATGAATGGCGTTTACAACACTTGTCGGCAACGCACAGACGATCACACAAATACAGACAATGAAAAAGCCACAGATCCGCGCGGGATCCGTGGCTTTTCTGGTTGCCTTTTGAAAGAGCGATTCCAGTAACCAGCAATTAACGCTTGGAGAACTGGGATGCTTTACGAGCCTTCTTCAGGCCGTACTTCTTTCTTTCCTTCATTCTCGGGTCTCTGGTGAGGAAGCCGGCAGCTTTCAGAGCGGGTCTGTAAGCTTCAGCATCCACTTCGCACAGAGCTCTTGCGATACCATGACGCAGAGCACCAGCCTGGCCCGTGTAACCGCCGCCTGTAACGGTCGCGATCACATCGAACTGACCTTCGCAGCCAGCGATCTCGAAAGGTCTCTTGACCTCTCTCTTGACGATCTCCAGTGCAAGGTAATCATCCAGGGACTTTCCGTTGACTGTGACGTTGCCTTTACCGGGAACCAATCTTACTCTTGCGACAGAAGACTTTCTTCTGCCTGTTCCGTAATACTGCATCTTAGCCATTCTTTAAATCTCCCTTCCTAAAAGTCCCATACTTCGGGTTTCTGCGCCTGATGCTCATGTTCGGGGCCGGCGTAGACCTTCAGCTTCTTGAACATCTGTCTGCCCAGCTTGCCCTTGGGCATCATGCCCTTGACAGCGTGACGGACAGCTTCGGTCGGGTGTTTCTCCATAAGTTCCTCAAAGGTGCACTCTCTGAGGCCGCCCGGATAACCGGTGTGTCTCTTATAGATCTTTTCCTGGCGTTTTTTGCCGGTAACCGCAACTTTCTCCGCATTGATCACGATAACATAATCACCGCAATCCACATGGGGGGTGAAAGTGGGCTTTTTCTTGCCTCTCAGAATGCTGGCAACTTCGGAAGCCATACGACCGAGGTTACGACCTTCAGCGTCGATGACATACCACTTGCGTTCTACTTCCTGAGGCTTTGCGAGTGTCGAAGACATAGCTCTTATTCCTTTCTACCTACTTGGATCGGTGTGTGCTGCTCTTTTCACTGTTCGGGAATCGCCCGGCTGTTTCGCCGTTTTTCCCGGCAGCGACCGGCTGCACCCCGCCGATTGTTTTCGGCGCTGCCTACTTGGATCCGTGAGCTGATCGTGTTCGGCATGACTAAAACGTTTAGCTCGCTCCTCGCGGACTCTCCAGCTCGCGGCCACCGCAACTGCTGCAAGCGGCCTCGCGCGGACAAATGGTCCTGATTCGCGACATTAGACATTATATTGGCCGGAAGCGTTGATGTCAAGCCATTTATACGGAATCGCTAAAATCGGTGACACAACCCGCGATTTGCAGCTTGTGTCACCACTTTTCAACGCTTCTGCGCCCCCACAATTCCAATGCGGGCTGTTTCAGGCTGTTTGAACGGCTGGAATGCGGTGTTTTTGGTGACAATTTGCCCTATTTAGCGTTCGTGTCACTCATTTTGCTCATTTTTAGATGCGTCACGAACTCAGACCGTGCGCACCTGCACGACCGGAGCACTCACCAAATCACCAGGGGCGATTCCGCACGCATGGCGCACCAGCGCACTTACCGGCTGACCAGCAGCTTGCGGATCCCGGCGTTCAGTCCGTCCAGCGTCAGCGGGAACATCGGGAACACCTCCGCCAGTTCCCACCACGTCGCATTCCAGTACGTCTTGTCATACGGCGTTTCCTGCGGGTGGATCCACACGATGTGCGGGTAGCGGTCCGCGAAGTCCGTGAACCGGCGCATCTTGCGTCTGCCGCGCGCATCCGTCGCGATCGTCTCGCCCCAGTAGAACCCGCCGTACAGCTCGTACATCGCCATCTCGCCGTCGCCGACGATCAGGACTTTATATTCCGGCGGGATGTTGTGCAGGACCCAGTCGGTCTCGAGGCGCGAGTTCCAGGCCAGCGTAGGCGATGTGTACAAGGAATCGCCGATCGCGTTGTGGAAGTAATAGAATCGCACATCCTCGAAGTTGCCGGCCTTGCGCATCGACTGGAACAGCAACGTCACCAGCCCGCGGTGGTACTCCATGCTCCCGCCGCTGTCGATCAGCACCATCAGCTTCACCGCATTGCGGCGCGGCGCCTTTTTCACGACCTTCAGCAGGCCGCCCGCCTCGCCCGTCTGGCGGATCGTTTCGTCGATATCGAGCTCGGTCTTTTCCTGCAGATTGTGATCCGACAGCTGCCGCAGCCTGCGGAACGCCATCTGGAACTGCCGGCTGTCGAGCGTCTTGTCGCTGCGGAAATCCCGGTACCGCCGCTCCCCCGCGACGCGGAACGCGCTCCGGTAGACGCTCTCTCCGCCGACACGAATACCGCCCAGTTTCTTGCCGTGGTGCCCGTACGGCGAATAGCCGCCGGTGCCGACCCATTTGCTGCCGCCGTTGTGCTCCTCATCCTGCTCCTGCAGGATCTTGCGGAACATCTCTTCGATCTTCTCCGCGGACAGGCCGGTGATCTCCATCAGTTCTTTGATCATCTCCGGCATCAGTTCCGGGTGTTTGAGCCACTCCAGGAGTTCCTCGGGCAGCGTGTCCGCCAGCGGCGTTTCGCTCTCGCGGGCGATCTCCCCGAAGTACTCCAAAAACAGCCGGTCGAACAGGTCGAACTGCGTCTCGCTCTTCACGAGCACCGACCGGCACAATGTATAAAAGCCGCGCAGGCTGTCTTCATGCAGATCTTCGCGCAGGGCCGCCAGCAGCGTCATCCACTCCGTGAGGGAAACGTTCAGCCCGCCGGCCCTGAGGTAATAGAAAAAAGATAAGAACATGTGAATCTCCGTCGTCGCGTCAGAATGCGGCGCGCTGTTTGCCGCCGTGCCGCCGCGCTCTCATGCGCCGTGCCTCCGCGCTTTACCGCTTTCCAAACCCGCGGTGTTTCGCGTTCTGCAAAAGGTCGAGGTCCTCGTTCTTCTTCAGCAGCACCCCCGCGAACGGGATCTCCTTCTCGATGCGCAATTCTTCGATGCCGCTGTACCGCAGCGCCCGGATCCAGTCGAGCAGCTCGCTCGTGCTCGGCTTTTTGTGCAGCCCGCGGATCTCGCGCACTTCGTAGAAGGCGGCGAGGGCCGACGAGAGGATGCGCTCCTCGATGTCCGGGTAATGCGCCAGCACGATCCGGCGCATCATGATATCGTCCGGGAAATCGATATAATGGAAGACGCACCGCCGCAGGAACGCGTCGGGGAGTTCTTTCTCCGCATTGGACGTGATGATGACGATCGGCGATTCCTTGGCCTTGACCGTCTCATGCGTTTCCGGGATGTAAAACTCCATCTTGTCCAGCTCCCACAGCAGGTCGTTCGGGAACTCCAGGTCGGCCTTGTCGATCTCGTCGATCAGCAGGACCACGCGTTCGTCCGCGCTGAACGCCTCGCCGAGCTTCCCGAGGTGGATGTACTTCGCGATGTCGTCGACGCCCTCCTCGCCGAGCTGGCTGTCGTAGAGACGCTGCACGACGTCGTAGTGGTACAGGCCATCCTGCGCCTTGGTCGTCGATTTGATGCTCCACGTGATGAGCGGCATACCGAGCGATTCCGCGATCGCGACCGCCAGTTCCGTCTTGCCCGTGCCCGGTTCGCCCTTGATGACCAGCGGCTTGCCGAGCGCCATGGCGATGTTCGTGACCTGCAGCAGATCGTCGTCCGCGATGTACGTGCTGCTCCCGTGGAATCGCATTGTGTTCTTCTCTTCCATATTCTTTCCTCACTGATTTCGTCCAAATGACTCCCACAATCATATTAAAATCCAGCGCATTTGTCCACGGTTGTGGTATGATAGTTGACAAGCAGCGTATGCGCGGAATCGCACTGCCGCGCGTTCAGCAGGCAACACCAATAAGAAAGAAGGAACCAACCTATGAAAACCATCCACGTCGGCATGCTCGGCATCGGCAATATCGGCAAGGGCACCTGGCAGACACTCGAACAGGGGCGCGCGAGGATCGAAGAGACCACCGGCCTCGACATCCGCATCGAGCGCATCCTCTGCCGCACCATCCGGCCGGAGCGCGCAGAAGCGATCGGCGTTCCGCCCGAACAGGCAGCCAGCCTTTTCACCACCGACCCCGCCGCCATCCTGGACGACCCCGGGATCGACATCGTCGTCGAACTCATGGGCGGCATCGAGCCCGCCACCAGCTACATGGCGCAAGCCCTGAAGAACGGCAAGCACGTCGTCACCGCCAACAAAGCCGCCGTCGCGGCCAACGGCGAAATGCTCCAGCAGCTCGCGCAGGACAACGGCGTCCTGCTCCGCTTTGAGGCGAGCGTCGCCGGTGGCATTCCAATCATCAACGCCGTCACCTCCCCGTTGCTGGCCAACACCTTCAGCGAACTGCACGGCATCCTCAACGGCACCACCAACTACATCCTCACCCAGATGTCCGAGTACGGCAAGGACTACGAGGAGGTGCTGAAAGACGCCCAGGCGAAGGGATTTGCCGAGGCGGATCCGACCGCGGACGTCGAAGGCATCGATGCCGCGAACAAACTGTCGATCCTCATTTCCCTGATCTTCGGCATCAAAGTCGGCCCCGACGAGATCGCCCGCGAAGGCATCACCCGCGTCAGCGCGCACGACATCCGGTTCGCGAAAGAATCCGGCTACCGCATCAAACTGCTGGCCTCCGCCGCCGAAAAGGACGACAAGGTCTACTGCAGCGTCGAGCCCGCCCTCGTCCCTGAAGATCACCCGCTCGCGAGCGTGAACAACGAATTCAACGCCGTCTTCGTGACCGGCAGCGCCGTCGATAGCCTGATGTTCTACGGCCGCGGCGCAGGCCCCCTGCCCACCGGCAGCGCGGTCATGGGCGACGTCATCGAGATCGCCATCGCCATCGCGAAAAACACTGCGTACGACAACGTCCCGCTGCTCCGCTACGACGCAGACCTCGCCTGTGCCGGCGAAGGCGCGCACCGCTACTACGTCCGCATGACCGTTGCCAACCGCACCGGTGTGCTCGGCAGCATCGCCAACACCTTCGGCGCCCACGGCATCAGCGTCAAATCCGTCATCCAGCGCGGCGCAGGCGCGGCCGGCGACCGGGAAGCCCTTCCCGAAGTCCCGCTGCTCTTCATCGTGTACGAGACGGAGCGCAGCAACCTCAACGAAGCGCTGGCGGAGATCAAAGAACAGGATATCGTCCTGTCCGTGGACAACATTCTGCGCGTCGAAGATTAAAAAATTTAATATTTCGCTTGCTTCCTCACACGGGCTAGTATATAATTGTCCGTGCGAGTGTCGGGCTGTGGCGCAGTTTGGTAGCGCGATTGCTTCGGGAGTAATAGGCCGCAGGTTCAAATCCTGTCAGCCCGACCAACAAAGAAAACCACGCTGACGAGCGTGGTTTTTTTCTAAAGGAGAAGGAGTCCCTTATGAAGAATAGTGTAAGAGAAAAAATGCTGGCCGGCGAGAAAACGCTCGGCACCTTCATGGCCATCGGCAGCGGGACAGCCGCCGAATGCATCGGCCTGGCCGGCTACGATTACGCCATCATCGATACTGAACATGGCCCGTTCAACCCGGACAGTGCCATCGATTATATCCGCGCCGCCAGACTGTACGGCGCGACTCCCTTCGTCCGCGTGCAGGACACCTCCCGCGCCGCGATTCTCAAAATGCTGGACGGCGGTGCGATGGGCCTGATCATTCCGCAGATCAACACCGTCGACGAGGTCCGGCAGGTCGTCAGCCACGGCAAATACGCCCCGGCAGGCAACCGCGGCGTCGCACCGGGCGTCGGCACCGGATTCTGGGCAGAGGACTGGGCGCAGCACGGCCTGGCACAGACTTTTGAGACCGCCAACCGCGAAACCATGCTCTTCCCGCAGTGCGAGACCCCCGGCTGCCTCGCGCACATTGAAGAAATCGCCGCGATCGACGGCGTGGACGGCATCTTCGTCGGCCCCTTCGACCTGTCCGTCGCCATGGGCATCCCGCTCAACTTCGAGCACCCCGACTTCAAAGCGGCCCTCCGCCGCATCCTCGACGCCTGCAAAGCCGCCGGCAAACCGACGATCATCTACGCCGGCACCATCGAGGACGCCAGAAAAGATTTCGAAATGGGCTTCACCAGCGTTGCCTACAACCAGGACGGCGCCCTGCTGATCGAAAAGCTCAAAGAAGCGAAGAAAGACATCTTCAGAGACTAAGCGCCCGGCCCGGGGAATAGGAATCGCCCCGCCCGCCAGCAAACAGCAACCTCGCCGGCACATTTTCGTCCAACCACTCAATCACAAAAAGACCGGGTATCCAAAGTTTTTCGGGGGTAAAGTTTTTCGGGGTTCGTTTTCGGGGTTTAGCAATAATCCCAAAGTTTTTCGGGGCCTGGTTTCGGGGTCTGGTCATTTAAAACAAAGTTGAGGCAATCCATCGCATAGGATGGATTGCCTCTTTTTGTCCTCCCCTCTAGCATGGTATTCAGTTAGCTTTTGCTCGAAAGGAGGCCTTATATGCAAGACAATAATATCACAACTCTTTTAGGTTTGGATGCTTCCGAGATCGTTGTCACACGAGTCAATGTTCTGAACCGCTCTTCCGGCAACATCAAAGAGATCTATCTGGAACGTATCCTCCGCCCTCAATACTGCCCGGAATGCGGCTTCAGAATGTATTCACATGGCACCTATACACGCACTGTCAATCATCCCATCCTGCAAGATGGGTTCGCTCTGAAGCTGCTGGTCAAACAACGCACCTGGCGATGCACCAACCCCGGCTGCAATAACCGCATCACAGATCACTTCAGTTTCCTGGACAAATACCGCCGCAACACAAATGTCACAGATCTTCTCATCGTGGAGTCATTTCGGGATTTCCTGCGGCCCGTGGCACAGATCGCACGTCAATACACTGTCTCAGACACCTATGCCTTTGAGACCTTCGACAGGTATGTGGATATGCCAAGAAGACCCCTCACTCAAATCGTCAGCGTCGATGAGGTGTATCTGAACCTTTCTTCTAAAAACAAGTATGCGCTCATCCTCCAGGACTTCATAACCGGAGAACCGCTGGACATGCTCATCAACCGCAGGAGTGAAGTCACCACTCCATACTTTGCCAATCTCCCCGCAAAAGAAAAAGCCGGCGTCAGATATCTCATCACCGACATGTACCGTCCATACATCGCATATGTGGAAAAATATTTTCCCAATGCCGTCTCCGTCATAGATGCCTTTCATGTCATTCAGGCCATCAACCGTCCCATCCTGCAATATATCCGGGATCTTCAAAACCGATATCATAAGCGCGATCTGAAAAGGCATGAGGAACTCGAGCAGAGTCTTGGCAGACACGTCGAGTTCACTCCCTCCTGGGAATACTTCCTGCTTAAAAAATACCGTTGGCTCATTCTGAAAAATCAGGATGATATCAAGTATTCCAAACCGCCCAGGTATGTCCCTAAATTCCGCTGCTATATGGACTATTACGCCATCGAGCGAAAACTCTTCAGTATCGATCCGACACTGAAGGTCCTGCGTGATCTGAAAGAAAAATATATCCGGTTCAACAAACGCTATGAAGGGGATCCTGTTTCTGCCAGGCCGGCCTTTGAGAAACTCATTCAAGAATACTCGGAATGTCAGTTCCTCATATTCCACGATATTGCAAATACGCTCCGGGAGTTCAAAGAGCCGATCCTCCGTTCTTTTATTTTGGTAGAACGTCTTAAGAAAGAAGGGTCTTTTAAAAGCCGCCTTTCTAACGGTCCGATCGAATCTCTCAACCGCATTCCAAAAGACTTGAAACGTATGGCGCGGGGTTACCACAACTTTGCACATGTCAGGAACAGATTCCTTTTTTCACAACGAAAAAATGCTGCCATTCTTGGTGTCCCAAAAACACGTGAAGAAATCCGTATCATACGGGAACCCTATAAAGATATTTAAAAGAATAGAGAGAGCGAGTTGCCTCGCTCCCTCTAATTTTTTTACTTTATCTGACCCCGAAATCCAACCCCGAAAAAATTTGGATTATTTCAGCAGACCCCGAAGTCAGACCCCAAAAAACTTTGGACAAACCCCAAAAAACTTTGGATACCCATAAAAAGACCTGCCCGAAGGCAGGTCTTTTTATTTTGTATTTTGGCTGTTAGCAAGCCTCTCGCTCAACTAGCGCTCGTTACTTCTGCGACGTGCTCTGAGCAGTCCGAGAAGTGTTGCAGAAGCGAACAGTACGAGAATCGCCACGGTATCCATTGAATCGTCACCGGTCTTCGGTGTCGGTTCCGGTTCCGGTTCCGGTTTGGGTTCGGGCGGTACAGGCGGTTCCTTGTACTTGTTGTTGAAGGTGATCTCATCCTTGCACTCAGCCTTCAGTTCGCCTTCGCCGTCGTCAGTGACCTCTACTGTGACAGGATATACGTTCGTATCGTATGTCATGTGCTCTTCATCGCCGATCACTTCGAGCATGAGGTACTTATAAGTACCCGGCTGATCGAAGGTGAGCTCGTCGAAGACGATCTTGCCATCAGCATCATTGGTGGCCTCCGCGATGACTTCGTCGCCGTCCTTCAGCTGGAAGGTGAATTCGCCGTCTTCCAGATCACGGCCGGTCAGGACCTTGGTGGCCTCGAGGACCAGCGTGACAGGTTTCGCCTCGTAAGTGTTCGTAATGACGACATCCTCGCCGTCGGTGACCTTCGCCACGAGCAGACCGTCGCCGTCGTCAGTGACCTCGACCGTCACCGGATACTCGTTGGTATCATAGGTGTAGCCCTTATCGCTGCCCTTCACTTCACGGATCGTGTAGTTGTAGGTGCCGACCTTGTCGAAGGAGAGCTCCTTGAAGCTGATGGAGCCGCTGCCCTTTCTCGTCGCTGTTGCAACGACATTGCCGTCAGCATCCAGCAGTTCGAACTTGAAGGTCTTGCCGCTTGCGCCGCCGGTCTTGTCCTCGATGACCTTCTTGGCCTTGAGGACGATCGTTGCGTCATCCGGATCGTACGTGTTGGTGATCGTCAGTTCGGTCTTGCTGCCGCCGCTCTGCTTATCCATGTAAGCAGCGGTCGCCTGAAGCGCACCGTCCACGTCTTCTACAGTAACGGTTACCTTGTACTCAGCAGTATCATATTTCCATCCTGCTGCGTCACCGGCTGTTTCCTGAATGGTGTACTCGTAGGTGCCGGCCTTCTCGTATTCGATCTCTTCGAACGCCACTTCACCGGGGCCGGTGATGGACTTCGTATCGAGCGTTTCACCATCTTTATCCTTCAGTGTGAAGGTGAATTCGGTGTCATACGCGCTGCCGGATGTGTCTTCAATTTCCTTCGTGACCTTGAGGATCGTAGAAGTCGCCTCAGCCTTGTACTCGTTAACGATCTCGACACTGGTCGTCGAATCCTCATTGATTTCGAGAATCGCTGTGTCGAAGTTGTCGTCGACGATGATCTGATAGGTATGCTCCGTCGTATCGTAGGTCATACCATTCACTTCGCCTTCTTCCTCGACGACCACATAGGTGTAGGTGCCGGGCTTGTCGAAGGTGAGTTCGCTGAAGTCGACGCTGCCGGTCAGGTTTTCAGTCGTGATACTCTTCTCTTCTACGTAGTTCTCTTCACTGACAGAGTCTTTGTACAGTTTGAATGTGAACGTGCCGTCTGTTGCACTGTCAGACAGATCCTCGATCGTCTTGGTCAGTTCAAGCGTCACTGTCGCACTCTTGAACTTGAACTGGTTCTCGACTTCAACAGAAGTGGGTGCTTCTTCACCTTCCGCGGCTTCCCCGTAGGAGATTTCCGCCTCGAGTTTGCCTTCATCTGTATTGTCCGTGACCGTTACAGTGACCGGGTATTCCTTGTCACTGTACGTGTATCCTGCTGCATCACCCTTGGTCTCCTTAACGATGTAGTTATATGTACCGGCCTTGTCATAGGTGATGTCTGCGAAGGATTCCGGACCGCCTTTGCCGCCCTGCGTCGTGATCGTGATCGGATCGATGCCTTCGATCGGCTTGCCATCCTCATCACAGAGCGTGAACTCGAAGGTGCTGTCCGAAGCCTGGCTGTAGCCCATGCTCTCATCGACATAGCCTTCGATCGTCTTGGTGACGTCGATATGCGCGTCTACAGGAGCAGCTTTGTAAGTATTGGTGATCGTCTTGGTGTTCGGTTTGTAAACCGGTGTTGCTGTCAGTGTGCCGTCATGATTGTCGACGACTGTTACCTCGACTTCGATATCATCGGACGTCTGTGTGACACCTGCAGGCAGACCGTCTTGCTTTTCAGAAATGGTGTACGTGTGTGTGCCGACATCTTCCAGGGTGTAGTTGATCGTTTTGAAGGTTACGTTCTCATTACCCTTGGTCGCTGTCTGCGCATCGATCACACCATCTTTGCCAGTCAGTTCAAACACGAACTCATCGCTGTCTTTCCAGTCACGGCCTTTCAGCTCTTTCGTCGCTCCCAGTGTTACGGAGCCGGTCGCGCTGTAGGTATTGGTGAAGAG
>JAEEGI010028632.1_pt1 | contig 10590 bp, 5 predicted proteins | sample 8958751 | NCBI WGS metagenome assembly JAEEGI01 (sample SAMN16246545, study PRJNA631951) | gut metagenome | biome: gut microbiome; feature: rumen; material: KS-attached | host: Bos | place: Iran: Karaj | collected 2018-10 | reverse complement strand
AAAAGGAAGAGGGCGTGCAGAGAGGCTTCGAACACGTGCTCGGAGCGGAGCTCGCCGCGGGCGTACACCGCATAGAGGCATACGACATCTCGCATATCATGGGCACCGATTCCGTCGGAGGCATGGTCGTCTTCCGCGACGGAAGGCCGGAGCGCAAGTCTTACAGGCGCTTCAAGATAAAGACGGTCGAGGGCGGCAACGACGATACGGCGAGCATGCAGGAGATACTCTTCAGGCGCTTCAGGAACGCGAAGGAGGGCAATCCGGGCTTTACCGACCTGCCCGATCTGATACTGATGGACGGCGGAGCGGGGCAGGTCCATGCGGCCGAAGCCGTGCTCAGGGCGCTTAAGCTCGACATCCCGGTCGCAGGCATGGCAAAGGACGACAAGCACCGCACGAGGGCTCTCATATACCAGGGGGCCGAGACCGACCTCCGTTCGGTCCCGGGGCTCTTCCCCTTCATCGGCACCGTGCAGGAGGAGGTCCACCGCTTCGCGATAGATTACCACCGCAAGCTGCGCGGAAAGGCTCTCAACCATTCCGTGCTCGACGACATCCCCGGCGTTGGCGAAAAGCGCAAGCTCGCCCTGCTGGCGAAATACGGCAGCGTCGAGGCCATAAAACAGGCCAGCGCGGAGGATATAGCCGACACCGAAGGATTTAACGCGTCCGTTGCCGAAAGTGTTCACGAGTACTTTGCAAAGAAGCCCTGAGATGATAAAATAAAGTGTTCCGGAGGTAACGATTCAAGATGGATTACACAGCAGACAAGACAGTATATATCGGCGTAAACGATCACCGGGTCGACCTGTTCGAGGGACTCTACATCGTCCCCGGCGGCATGGCCTATAATTCATACGTCATCCTTGACGAAAAGATCGCTGTAATGGATACCGTAGAGGCTCATTTCGGCGACGAGTGGCTCGGCAAGCTCGAGGCCGCTCTCGCGGGCAGGACCCCCGACTATCTCGTGGTCCAGCACATGGAACCCGACCATTCCGCCAACATCGGGCGCTTCATGGAGAAATATCCGCAGGCGCAGGTAGTCGCTTCGGCTCCCGCTTTCAAGATGATGGCAGCCTATTTCGGCACTGATTACGCGGACCGCCGCGTCGCGGTAAAGGACGGCGACAGACTTGAGCTCGGTTCCCACAGCCTCAGATTCTTCACCGCTCCTTTCGTACACTGGCCCGAGGTCGTCATGACCTACGACGAGGGTTCCAAGGTGCTCTTCAGCGCCGACGCCTTCGGCAAGTTCGGGGCTCTCGACTACGACGACCCTGAAGGCTGGGCCTGCGAGGCGCGCAGATATTACTTCGGCATAGTAGGCAAGTTCGGCAAGCAGGTTCAGGACCTTCTCAAAAAGATAACTGACAGCGGCATCGAGATCGCTGCTATCTGCCCGCTGCACGGACCGGTGCTCAGCGAAGACCTGGGTTATTATCTCGACACCTACAACACCTGGTCGTCCTACGGCGTGGAGAGCGAAGGCGTTTGCATCTGCTACACCACGGTCTACGGACACACCAGGGAGGCCGCGGAATACCTCGCGGCAGCGCTCGAAGCGAAGGGCGTCAAGGTCGCTCTCAACGATCTGGCGCGCTGCGACGTTCCCGAAGCTGTTGAAGACGCGTTCCGCTACGGCAAGCTGGTCCTCGCGACCACCACTTATAACGGCGGCATGTTCCCGGTGATGAAGCGCTTCATCGACGACCTCACCGAGCGCAACTATCAGAACCGCACCCTCGCGTTCATCGAGAACGGCAGCTGGGGCCCGATGGCCGCGAAGAAGATGGCGGCCGAATTCGAAGCCTGCAAGGACATCACATACGCCGCTGACCCCATTACCATCAAGGGGGCAATGACGGAGACCAATAAGGCGCAGCTCGACGCACTCGCCGGCGCGCTTGCATAAACAGGAGGAAAAATAAAAATGGCAGAAGACAAGTACACCAGAGACGAAGATTCCGATATCATCACTCTCGAGTTTGAGGACGGACAGGAAGTCGAATGCGAGATCATGGGCATCTTTGATCTCGACGATAAGGAATACATCGCCCTTATCCCGGACGACGATTCCGACGACATCTATCTCTACGGCTACAAGGAGATAAGCGACGAAGAGTTCGAGCTCCTCGACATCGAAGACGACGCGGAGTTCGAGAAGGTAGTCGCCGAGTTTGACAGGATCACCGCTGAAGAAGAGTAATTTCCGAAGAGATGAAAGAATATGACATTATAATCGTCGGCGCGGGAGCCGCGGGTGTTTTCATGTCCTATGAGCTCACCCGCAGGCAGAACAGCGCGCGGGTCCTCATGATAGACAAGGGAGCCATGATCGACGAACGCCAGTGCCCGATAAGCAAGGGCCTGACGGATCACTGCATCATGTGCAATCCCTGCCATATCATGAACGGCTACGGCGGCGCGGGAACGCTCTCCGACGGAAAGTACAACATAACGACCGCCTTCGGCGGAGACCTTCACGCCTACGTGGGCGAGGAGAAGGCCATGGAGCTCATGGAATACGTGGACGAGGTCCTCTGCGGCTTCGACGGCCACGTCGCCAAGCTCTATTCAACCGAGAACAGCGATCTCAAGACCCTCGCGCTGCGCAACAACCTCAACCTGCTCAGCGCCAAGGTGCGACATTTCGGCACAGACCGCAACGTCGAGATCCTCAAGAAGATCTACGAATACGTCAGCGGCCGCATTGACATGCAGTTCCGCACCTCCGTCGAGGTCATAGACAAGACCGACGACGGCTTCATCGTCAAGACCGGGAAGGGCGACCTTTATTCCTGCCGCCAGCTCGTGCTCGCGACGGGGCGCAGCGGTTCCAAGTGGATAAGCCACATGTGCCGCAATCTCGGCATCACGACCCGCAGCAACCGCGTAGACATCGGCCTGCGCGTCGAGCTTCCCGCCGAGATCTTCAAGCACATAACCGACGAGGTCTATGAGAGCAAGCTGGTCTACAAGACCGACAAATACAACGACCTCGTGCGCACGTTCTGCATGAACCCCTACGGCCAGGTCGTTTCCGAGAACACCAACGGCATCATAACCGTCAACGGACACAGCTTCGCGGACGAGAGCCTCCGCAGCCCCAATACCAACTTCGCGCTGCTGGTCGCCAACAACTTCACCGAGCCGTTCAAGGACAGCAACGGCTACGGCGAGTCCATCGCGAGGCTTTCGAACATGCTCGGCGGCGGCGTGCTGCTGCAGCGCTTCGGCGACCTCATCAAGGGCCGCAGGAGCAACGAGCACCGCATGGCGAAGTGCTTCACCAAGCCTACGCTCAAGGCTACACCGGGCGACCTTGCTCTGGTGATGCCCAAGCGCCAGCTCGACGACATCATCGAGATGGTCTACGCCCTCGACAAAATCGCTCCGGGAACCGCGAACGAAGACACGCTGCTCTACGGCGTAGAGGTCAAGTTCTACAATTCCACCGTCGAGGTCAACGGAGATCTTGAGACCAAGGTACCTGGCCTTTACGTGCTCGGCGACGGTTCCGGAGTCACCCACAGCCTCAGCCAGGCTTCGGCCTCGGGCGTCCACGTCGCGCGCATACTCGCGGACAAATATCAATAGTCCAGACGCCGCGCGGCACGACGCCGCGCGGCTTTAACGCATATTCCCGGCAGACGCCGTGAAGAAAGGAGAGAAACATGGTAGATAAAATACTCTTTTTCCTTGAACACAGTCTTCTCCCGGCAGCTCTCGTCCTTATCATCGGACTGATCGTAAGGAGCCTGCTGCTCAAGGTCCTCAAGAAAGTTCTTGAAAGGGAGAACAGAAAGCTCGACAGGGCTGTCGACAACGTGATCCTGACAGTCGTGAACGTCGCGGTCTGGCTGATCATCATCTTCACGATCTGCCCGTACTTCGGCATCAACACCGCTTCGCTCATAACAGTGTTCGCTGCCGCAGGCGCCGCTATCGCCCTTGCTCTTCAGGGCTCGCTCTCCAATATCGCTTCGGGCATCCTCATCATGGTCAACAGGCCCTTCGGCGGCGGAGACTTCATTGAGGCCGCCGGTACCGCAGGCACCGTAGAGTCGATCGGGCTCTTCGCGACCACGGTCGTCACCCCCGACAACAAGACCGTCTGCATCCCCAACAGCACCATCACCTCGGGCACCATCTCCAACGTCACCCGCAAGGGCACCAGGCGTGTCGACGTCAGCGTCGGCGTAGCTTACGGCAGCGATCTTGAGAAAGCCAAGGCTGCGATCATCGAAGCTGCCAAGAAGACCGGCTTCTTCCTCGAGACCCCGGCTCCCTGCTGCGACGTGAACGAGCACGCGAGCTCCGCCATCATCCTCTTCTTCAGAGGCTGGTGCAGGTCTTCCCAGTACTGGGACGCATACTTCGGCATCAACAACGCCATCAAGGCCGCTCTCGACGAGGCAGGCATCGAGATCCCGTTCCCGCAGATCGACGTGCATCAGAAATAATTCCGTCCGGGAAAAAAAGCGCCCCTGCAGCCTTGAGCCGCAGGGGCTTTTTTTGTTTATCTTCATGCAGATATTGTACGCATTTCCCTAAAGCTGATGTGTACGCATTGTAACAGAAATGTATAAACAAGCGCGATGAAATAATATATAATAAATATTGAAGTAGTATAGCTTTTTTCAGCGTTGATCCGCATGCGGCCCGTTACGACGTGTCCGCGTGCATTCTCTGGAGGTAATTTTATGAAAAACAGTTCCAGACGCATCGTTTCAATGCTCATCACCGTGGCGATGCTTGTCACCCTGCTGCCGGTATCGGTCTTCGCGACTGACCCGGTAAGCTTCGACGCCTATATTTTCAAGCACGGCGCCACATCAAGCACTATCAGTACCATAAGCCCTGATTCATCAGGTCTCGTCGTACTTGATATCTCGCCCGATCTTCCTCAAAGCGCGGGCGTCACGACAGTTTCCGCGATAAAAAGCATGACCCTTTATTGGGAAGATGCGACAGCCACCAATACCTGCATGAACATCCTGATTCAGGACGGAAAGCTGCAGGACGCCGCAGCGGTGGATGACACTTTCTTCTTTACGAATCTGACCATGTATTATGGTTACTATACCTCTGACGGTTATTTCCACAGTATGGCAGTGGAAGGCTTCTGGAACAATCCGTTCTGCGTCCGTATAGAAACGTATTCCGGCGCCGTATACATGAGCAGTCAGACTTTGACCGTTACGAAGCCTGTTTCGGACGACAAGTTCATTCCGTACGATCCGGAAAGCGGTCAGCAGGACCCCGACCCGTACCAGGGCGGGCAGGACCCTGAACCTCTGCCTGCATCTACGCCGCCGGCGATAACCACTACCGAGCTACCGGGCGCGCAGGTCGGCGAGGCGTATTCCTTCACGTTCGCCGCGACTCCGGCGGCCGAGGGCGACCAGGTGATCTGGGGGCTTGGCGATACGGGTTCGATACCTTCTGGATTAGTTCTCTCTGCGGAAGGCGTTCTTTCCGGGACCCCGGCAGAAGCCGGAGATTATACGTTTACCGTTATCGCCAGCGAGACCGGCGAGTCGATCGGCCAGGCAAGCCAAAGCTTCGCGCTTAGCGTCGAGGAGGCTCCCCCGGTTGAACTGGAACTTGACGGGACCCCGGACATTTACCTCTCCTACGCCTACGGCGGCAACGTCGAGACCCTGGTCAGGGAAGGGGAGTTCAGCTGCTTCATTCTGATGAACCGTACTGCGCTCGAAGGGGAGCTCATCGACTGCACGATCAATTACACGAATACCGACGGCAGCCCTGCTCAGACCTCGCTGATCATGACCGTTCCCGACGGCTGCTATTACGCTTACCTGAACAATACGCTGCCCGGCGACGCTGCGGTCATTGGCAGCTTCGTGTTCAGCATCAACGATGCCGAAGTTTATTCCCAGGACTTTGACCTGCCGGTGGCTCCGGAGCTCGACCTCACCTTCACCGGCGACGGTGCGGACAGCGCTTATCTGTATATTTACGACAGCAACGAAAACGTCGTGTTCAGCAGCTGGGTCTCAAAGGACGACACATTTGAGATCACGAGCCTCCCTGCGGGCAGCTACGACATAGAAGTATCCGGCTGGGTGAGCTCCTACGGTTATATGGAGCTCTATACCGGTTCTGTGGACATCTCGTCCGGAACCGTGACGACCCGCACTATTACGGTCCTGTCCCATACCGTGACCTACGTCGAAGCTTCCGTAAGGGAAGGCAGCGACTCCGCGTGGGCGTACGACGGTTTCTGGTACAGCGACCAGGCCTGCACCGACCTTGTCAGGACGGGCAGCTATGCCTATCTGCTCGATGACGAGACCCTGTATTTCAAGGCGGTCCCGTATTACTACACCTCGGTCTATTACACCGGGTCCGACCCGATGGCCGTAAATAAAGACAGCGGCAGCGAGGGCGAATACGGCCGTACCTTCACATATCCGCTGACCCCCAAGGCGACGATAACGGTCACGGGCAAGGCTCAGTTCAAACAGCTCAAAGGCAGCGGCTACTACACCGACGAATACTACGTGAGCGTCGTGCGCTCCGGCAAGGACGGCTTCACCAGCAGCGAGTCCAAGTGGGTGCCGAGGAACGGCAACGAGCCCGGTTCCTTCACCATAGACAGGATCACCGAGGGGACAGTCGTTACGGTCAACGGCAGGAGCGGTTACCACGGGAGCGTCAGCCACACCGTGACCGCGGCGGAGATCGCAAACGGCGCACTTGACCTCGGCCTTATCGACGTGCCTCTCGCCGACGGCATGATAGCCCTCGACATAAAGAAGCTCGAGAGCGACGGCACGAGAAACGCCAACATCTATTTCGCGAACGAACTCACCGTAAAGAAGAGCGACGGGAGCAACGTCCCGTTCCGCAAGTTCGACTCTTCTCTGCTGCTCGAGCCCGGTTACGTAAACAGCGGCGACGTGCTCACCATAAGCGCGAAGCATTACTGGGACGCGGCCTTCCCCGAATACGTGGGCGAGACGACCGTGACCATGGGGACGAGCGACGGAAGGCTGTACGGCTCGGCGCAGCTCGAGATGCTGCACAGGGGCTATATCAGCGCCAGGTGGACCCATAACGTCTCATATCCGTTCGTTGCCCTGCTTTATAACTCTGCGGGGTCTCTCATCTACACCAACAGGAACGCCGTCGGCAACAATTCTCTCTCAAGCGTGCTGACCTTCCCGAACGTAGATGCGGGCAGCTACACCGTAGCCTTCGTCAACAAGAGTTATCTCGACTCGCTCGACCCGGCCGACTACGACACCGCGGCCGAGGCCAAGGCGCTCCAGTACAGCGCGTGCAAGGACGTCACGGTAGCTGACAAGGAGAACGTCAGGGCGGAACTGACGCTTCCCGACGACGCACCTCCGACCGGCCGCGTCAACATCGAAGCCTCGGGCATGAGCATGAGCAGGCAGTACAGCGGCCTGGTGACGCTCGACATGACAGTCATTCCGTCCGAAGACTTCAATCCCCAGGGCGATGTGACGCTCATCATCAACACCAACCAGACCGGTCAGAACCCGATCGGCTGGGGCTACGTGAACACCAGGACCTTCACGATCAACGGGAAGGTCTACGATCTGAACAGGTTCAGCGACTTTACTCACGGAATCATCGATGAGAACGGCGTGATAACACTGAAGCTCAGCCAGGAAGAGATCGAAAAGTTCGGCGGGTTCCCGATGACCATTTCCACCAGCTTCGTCGAGACCGTGAGCAGCTCTATCTCGGCGCAGGCTTACCTGAAGTACAGCCAGGGCAACGAGGGCTGCTACAACTACATCGCTTCGTACGCCGAAGAGACCGGCCACCTGACCCTTGAGGCGCCCCAGTCGGTAGCCGATCTCAGCTTCACCGTTTACGGCAAGGGCCCGGCTTCTCTGGGCGAAAAGCCTTACTATGTAACGATCTACGCGGACGGCGTGCCAGTAGCGAAGACCAGCACGGACCTCAAGAAGGGCTGGTACAAGGCAAAGATAGAACTCGATCCGGACGCGTACGAAAACCATCAGACTATAGAATTCACGGCATCGGGAGCCTACGGCGACGGCGGCAGCGCTTATCAGTCGCCTGCCGCGAGCTGCGATTATACGCCCAACGAGGGAGCTCTCAGAAAGATCGACCTGCTGTGGCAGTACGCGGAGTACGTCAACGTGATGAGCCGCATAACCCTGCTCGACGATGGCGACCCGGTCAACCTCTACAAGGCCTGGTATCGCGGCGGCCACGTCAACGACGAAGGCAAGGTGCAGTGGCAGATCTGGTTCGACAATTCCGACAAGGTCGAGGCGGTCTACGTTCACGTTCCCAGAAACGGATTCGTGATCGACCTCGAGGCGAAGGACCAGGGCGACGGCAGCTGGCTGACCGACCCCGAGTACTTCCCCGGAGCGGCTCCCGACGGAGCCTGGGTCACCTTCGACACCACTCCGGTCTACGAGATCGAGAGGCGCGAGCCTGTAGTGATCGATTACAGCGACGCGTCCCGCGTGCTCAATAAGACCCCGTACATCGCCGCGATGACCGGCACACCCGACTCCGCGGACGGACTGTCGTTCAATCTCAAGAATTCAAAGGGCGCAGGCGACATCGCGCCAAAGGGACTCGACGTAAACATGAAGTACGTCGACGTTGCCTGGGACGACGAGGAATTCGCAGATCTGAAGGCTCTGCAGCCCGTCTTCAGCGACATGCCGAACATCGTCAGCTACGAGGAGGGCTTCCTCCAGATCAGCGACGGAGCCTGGGCTCACGACCTGATAACGCGCTTCGACGACCCCGACCATGCAGGCAAGCTCATCTTCGAGAGAGATACCTACACGGCTTACAGCCGTACGATAACCATCTGGGATGAGTATACCAGGACCATAAGCAAGAGCGTCCTCACCATAGGCGGCGAGGATAATTTCGGCAACCCGCCGATCGAGGAGGGCCTCACCGGCACCGCCGAGGAGCTCGCCTACACCGACGCTCTGCACCAGATCTGGAGCGCCTTCTACGATCAGATCGCCGACGCGGCCGTCGAGCTCGCGGGCATGACCGAAGAGGATCTGCAGCTCAACATGGGCAGAAAGGTCGACCTCGGCAAAGCGCTCGAGAAGACCAAGGAACTGGCCGACGACAGCTATAGCTGGGCCGAAGGCGCAGAGATACGGAAGGACGAGATCGTCAAGATATTCAACTTCCTCAAATCGAACCAGTGCCTGTACGATACGCTGAAGATGGCAAGGTCCGCCAGCGACAAGACCGACTACGACGTGTTCGGCGAAGTCAACGCGGTCTATTATAAGATCGGCCTTGGCTGCATCGGAAAGATCTGCGACATCGCCTTCGGCGCGCCGAACTACCTCGGCAAGTCAGCGCAGGAAGCCGGCAAGGAGGCCATCAAGGCCATCAAGGACGGCGCCAAGAATTACATGGACGACTACCTGAAGGGCAAGATCTTCTACAGGCAGGCCGAGAACCTGGCCCACGAGGTCTACCTCGCGGCAAAGAAGGCCGAGAGGGAAGGGCTGTGCTTCGGAAACGTCGACTGGTCAAAGTTCCCAAAGGATCTCTACGATCCGGATAAGGATTTCGGCAAGCGCCCGACAAAGACCCCGGCGGAACCCCAGGGCAGATACGACCCGAGCGGTTTCATCTACGAGGCCGTTCCGAGCAACAGGCTTGAAGGTGCGACCGTGACGCTGTATCAGCTGGACGGCGAGACCTACAGCGGCAGCGTGCTCAGCGGAGGCACCGCGGTCATGACTGACGCAGAATACTTCGGCCTTGAGCCCAACCCGCAGGTCACGGGCGAGGACGGAAGATATCAGTGGTTCGTGCCCGAAGGCTGGTGGAGAGTTAAGGTCAGCCTGGACGGCTACGGCGACGCGGACAGCGGTTCGAGCGCCGCGTACGGGCTTGGCGCTGTCCAGAACCAGACAGACGGATATTACTACATGCCGGTGCTCCCGGTACAGCTCGACGTCAACATACCGCTCGTAAGCTACGAGGCTCCAGCGGTCGATTCGTTCGAAGCGACCACAGAGGGCGTGCTCGTGACGTTCACCAAATACATGGACGAGACCACGCTGGTTCCGGCGGCGTTCAAGCTGCTCGTGGACGGCGCGGATAAGGCCTTCGGCACCGACGCGTCCTTAAGCTTCGTTGACAGCGAGGCAAGCAGCGACGCCGGCGCCGCCCCGACTTACAGCAGGACCGTGCTCATCTCCTACAACGGAGCTGCTGCAGGCGACAAAGTTCAGCTCGTCATCGCAAACAGCGTAAAGAGCTACGCCGGGACCCCGATGGCTTCGCGCTACGACAGCGGCGAGCAGACCGTGGTCGAGGCTCCTCAGACCGCGGCACCGACGGCTTCGGCCGCCGCTGGCGAGGTCGCTCTCAATACGGCTGTAAAGCTCAGCTGCGCGACCACCGGCGCTTCGATCTATTACACCACCGACGGCACCGACCCGACTACAGCGAGCGCGGTCTACGACAACGCTTTGATCATCTCGCAGGATATGACGGCCAAGGCTATAGCCGTCAGGGCAGGTATGACTCCCAGCGAAATAATAACTGCCGCCTAGA
>JAEEGI010028631.1_pt1 | contig 10590 bp, 11 predicted proteins | sample 8958751 | NCBI WGS metagenome assembly JAEEGI01 (sample SAMN16246545, study PRJNA631951) | gut metagenome | biome: gut microbiome; feature: rumen; material: KS-attached | host: Bos | place: Iran: Karaj | collected 2018-10 | reverse complement strand
ATCCCGCGTGACGGTGAACCCGACCTGTAGATCAAGGTCTGCATCTGTGACGCTTTCCTGCAGAACATCCTTCTCAAGCCGGAGGAGTACGATGTTGTGGCCACGCTGAACCTTAACGGGGATTATGTGTCAGACGCCCTTGCCGCCCAGGTGGGAGGAATTGGGATATCTCCCGGCGCCAACATCAATTATGATACCGGATGCGCCATCTTTGAGGCCACTCACGGAATTGCCCCTGACATCGCAGGCAAGGACATTGTCAATCCTCTGTCCCTTGTCCTGTCCGGAGAGATGCTGCTGCGTCATGCCGGATTCCCGGAGGCTGCGGACATGGTCCTTCATTCTGTGGAGAAGTCAATCTCAGAAGGCAAAGTCACCCGTGACTTCCATGTCCTGATGCAGAAGGAAGGCAGGGCTTCATCTTGCGTGGGAACCAGGGAGTTCGGTAAGATTCTCATATCCAATCTATGAGGATATGTGAATGCTGGATAAGAAACTGATCAGAAAGACAGAGGAATTCCTGAAAGAGAGATTTGACTCCGCGCTTTACCTGAACTCCCATCCGGAGGCAAAGGCCTATCGTCTTGAACATACCTACCGTGTGGCAAACATCGGACGGGAGATCGCGGCCAGGGAAGGCTTTGATGAGACCGAGATGGTCATTGCATGCCTTCTGCATGATGTCTCATACTGTGAGGAGTTCGGAGAGAACGGCTGGATAGAGCACGGGCGACGTGCCGCTCAGATAGCCCGTCCGTTCCTGACGTCGCTGGGTCTTGCGCATGACCGCATTAACGAGATCTGCTACGGGATTGCCATTCATGTGGATGAGAAGGCTGACTTCCCGGGCCAGATGACTCCTTTTGCACTCACTGTCGGAGAGGCTGACAACATAGACCGCTATGATGCATACCGTATCCATGAGATCCTGAGCAACGATAAGTTCCTTGATAAAGGCCTTGATGAGAAGCTTGAGTATCTGCATAAGAGGCTTGCAAGGCTGAGGGAGCTTGAAGGCATATCTTTCAGCACCAAAACCGCTGATGAGATGTGGAAGACAAGGCTCTCATTCCAGATTAAGTTTCTTGAGAATCTTCAGAACCAGCTTATGAACAGCAGCTCAATTGTGTGAGTCAGTGGCCCTGAAGGGCATAATAGTGGTTATTTAAAAGTTATATAAGAATGCAACATAATTTTAATTGTGTTTGTAGAATTATCATTCTGTTGCTGTATCAAACCTATTGCCGTTCATTGATGGGGATTACCTTTCTCCCTAGCGGGCCTACATAAACCTGTCTCGGCCTTCCGAGCTTCTGGTAGATGTCGTGTCTCCACTCGAGCCAGTGGGCGATCCAGCCGGGGGTTCTGCCCATGGCGAACAGGACAGTGAACATCTGCTGCGGGAATCCCATCATGTGGAACATTATTCCTGTATAGAAGTCGATGTTCGGATAAAGGTGCCGCTCGATGAAGTAGTCATCGCTCAGCGCCTTCTCCTCAAGCTTCAGGGCAACCTCAAGCATCTTGTCCTCATGATGGCTGCTGCTCAGGAGCTCCAGGTTCATCTTCTTGGCGATCCGTGCACGCGGGTCCAGTGTCTTGTAGACCCTGTGTCCGAAACCGGAGAGGACGAACGGGTTGGTCTTGTCCTTGGCTTTCTCAATTACCTTCTCGACGGGGATGTTGTTGTCCACGATGTCCTTGAGCATTGCCATGACAGCCTGGTTGGCTCCGCCGTGCTTGGGACCCCAGAGGGCACAGACACCTGCGGCAACGGAGGCATAGAGATTCGCCTCGGATGAGCCTACAAGCCTGACAGCGGATGTTGAGCAGTTCTGCTCATGGTCGCCGTGCAGGATCAGGAGCTTGTTCAGTATCTTCACATGCTCCGGGTCCGGGTGATAGTTGTTCACCGGAGTGTGGAACATCATGTTGAGGAAGTTCTCGCAGTATGTGTACTCCCATCTGGGATCGACGAAATCAAGGCCGTTTGCCTGCCTGTATGTGAAGGCCGCGATGGTTCTCATCTTGGAGACCATCCTCGTGACTGTGAGGTCGATGTTCTCCTCAGGGTCGCGTTCCTCCATCTCGGGATAGAATGCTGAGAGACTTGCCACCATGCTGGCAAGGATGCTCATCGGATGAGCGTCCTGCGGGTATGAGCGGAAGAAGTTCCTCATGTTGTAGTGAAGCATGGAGTGCTTGTTCAGAAGCTCCTGGTAATTCTTTCTCTCTGCGGCATTTGGAAGAACGCCTTTCACCAGGAGATGGGCGACCTCGATGAAGTCACAGTTCTCAACAAGGTCCTCTATGTCATAGCCTCTGTAGCGCAGGATTCCCTGTTCGCCGTCAATGTAGCAGATCTCCGACATGCAGGATCCGGTGTTCATGAAACCGGGATCATAGGTGATGTAACCGGTCTTTGACCTGAGACCCTCAATGTCTATGCTGTGATTCCCCATGTTGTCTGTAATGACATCAAGGTCTATGTTTCCCATGTCAGGCAGAGACAGGTGGGCCTTCTGCTTGTCGACTGTCATGGCGTGCCTCCATAATGCATTAATTTACAGAAATTATGCATATATATTTATTATTGTCAAGGGCGGGTTCGTCCGTCAGGGCACTGGTCTCATGTCAGGACATCGCATATAATGCATATATGAGCAAAATCAGAAATGTGGTTTTCGATCTTGGCGGAGTCATGATCAATTACAATCCCAGGCAGTTCATCGATGATCTGGGATATCACGGGGAATTAGGCGAGAAGCTGAGCAATGCCATTTTCATGGACCCTGTGTGGGCTCAGATGGACAGCGGTGTCTTCAGTAACTACACGGAGGCTCTGCCTGTATTCATCCAGCATCATCCGCAGCTGGAGAAGGAGATACGCAGCTTCTTCACTCCGGACTGGTACGAGGTCTACACAATCAAGCGTGACACGGAGAGAATCCTGTATGACTGGGTCTATGACAAAGGCCTTGACATATATATTCTCTCAAATTTCAGCCGTGACGGATTTGCTTATGTGGAGAAGAAATATCCGTTCTTCAAGAAGGCAAAGGGCTATGTGGTGTCTGCCTACGAGAGGCTGGTCAAACCGCAGCCTGAGATCTACAGGCTTCTTATGGACAGATATGGCCTTAAGGCAGATGAGTGCGTCTTCATTGATGATTATCCTGTCAACATCGAGGGAGCCAGGGCAGCGGGCATGAACGGCATTGTGTTCAAGGATCCTGAATCCGCCAGGCAGACACTCATTGACATGGGAGTATAACCGGTCTACAGGTTGTAACAACTCTTATATTAATATATTCTTGGAATGGAGGATTTATGGAAGCCATTCGTTCAATTGCGATCCCGCCTCTTACGCCGGATCTTGAGAGAGTCCTGATTGATGCAGATACAATCCAGAGACGTGTCACCGAGCTTGCTAACCAGATAAACAATGATTATGCAAATATCACCGAGCCTTTGATTCTTGTCGGAGTCCTGAAGGGTTCCTTCATCTATCTCGCAGATCTCTGCAGGAAGCTCACAGTCCCGCATGTCGTTGATTTCATTGCCGTCTCCAGCTATGGAAAAGGCTCTGAGACAACCGGAAACGTCAGACTTCTGATGGATACCAGGGAGAACATGGAGAACCATCATGTCCTGATCGTCGAGGATATCCTGGACACCGGGTACACACTGGACTACCTTGTCAGGAACTTCATTGCCCGTGGCACAAAGAGCGTCAACACGACAGTCCTTCTTGAGAAGCCGGACCGCCACAAGGTCCATGTCGACCTGAAGTACGTCGGTTTCACAATCCCGGATGTCTGGGTTGTAGGCTTTGGTCTGGACTACGGCGAGCAGTACCGCACACTCCCGTATATCGCTGAGATGAAGATTCCCAAAAAGAAATAAGAAGGATTAGAGAATGTCAGTAATTTCAATCATTGGAGCCCAGTGGGGCGATGAGGGCAAGGGCCGCATAGTCGACTATCTTGCAACAGACGCAGATGTTGTAATCAGATATCAGGGCGGAGACAATGCAGGGCATACAGTCGTCAATGACTACGGCAAGTTCGCGCTGCACATTGTTCCTTCCGGCATTTTCAATCCCAAGGCAATCAGCATTGTAGGTGTTGGTGCCGTTGTCAATTTCGACACGATGGAGCAGGAGCTCAAGGGCATTCCCGCAGCTCTTCATAAGAACCTCCGCATAGATTCCAGGGCTCATCTGATCATGCCGTACCACTGTCTTCTTGATGGAGCAGAGGAGAGCAAACGTTCCGAGCATGACAAGATAGGTACGACAAAAAGAGGAATCGGCCCCTGTTACAGCGATAAGGCCGCCAGAACCGGAATCCGTGCAGGCGAGCTTCTGAATCCTGAGGCCCTTAAGGCCCACATCGAGAAAATCCTCCCCAAGAAGAACCGTGAGCTCGAGTACTACGGCTTGAAGCAGTTTTCTGTCGATGAGCTTCTTCAGCTCTGCAAGAAGTGGAAGGATACATTCGGGTCCAGGATCGTGGACACAATCCCGATTGTCCGCCAGGCGGTTGACGCAGGACGCAAGATCGTCCTCGAGGGCCAGCTCGGAATCATGCGTGACCTTGACTGGGGAATCTATCCTTACACAACATCAAGCAACCCGACAAGTGGCGGAGCAGCCAATGTGTCAGGTATCGCACCGAACAACATCAAGGAGATCATCGGAGTCACAAAGGCCTATTCCACAAGTGTAGGCGGCGGACCGTTTGTTGCCGAGCTCTTTGATGAGGACGGAAAGAAGCTGCGCGACATCGGAGCAGAGTACGGAGCCACAACAGGCCGTCCCAGACGCTGCGGCTGGCTCGATGCAGTTGCACTTGATTACTCATCTTACCTGAACGGCTTCACCTCAATCGCAGTGACAAAGCTCGATGTCCTTGACTCCTTTGAGAAGATCAAGGTCTGCGAGGCTTATGAGCTTGACGGTGAGATCACAAGATATCTTCCGGATACCGATGGGCAGGAAAGGGCAAAGCCGATCTTCCGCACCTTCAAGGGCTGGCAGTGCGATACAACAAAGTGCCGCCGCTGGGAGGACCTGCCGCGTGAGGCCCAGGAGTATGTCAGGGCGATCGGAGAGTATGCCCACTGCAAGGTCTCCTATGTCTCCGTAGGCCCAGAGCGCGACCAGATAATAATTCTATAAGGAAAAACTCATGGACTTTGGCTTTGACACATTCATCTCACCACTTACGTGGAGATACGGATCTTCAGAAATGAAGGAGATATGGTCTGAGCGCAACAAGCGCCTGATCCTCAGGCGTGTGTGGGTCGCGCTGGCCAAAGTCCAGAACAAGGCCGGCCTTGTCTCAGATGAGCAGCTTGCTGATCTTCAGGCTCATGCCGAGGACATAGACATTGAGCGCGCTCTTGAGATTGAGGCCACAATCCATCATGACCTGATGGCTGAGATCAAGACCTATGCCGAGCAGTGCAAGGTCGGAGGCGGAATAATCCACTTGGGCGCCACCAGCATGGACGTGCTGGACAACGCTGATGCCATAAGGCTCAGGGAAGCTGTCAGGCTGATAATTGCCAGAGCCAAAGAACTCAGAAACACATTTGCAGACCAGGCAATGAGATACAAGGATCTTCCTTGCATGGCTTTCACCCATATCCAGAGTGCCGAGGTCACGACTGTCGGCTACCGCCTGGCCCTTGTTGTCCAGGACCTGGATGAATGCATCAGCGAGCTTGAAGGCCTTGATATCCGCGGCAAGGGCATGAAGGGCGCCGTGGGAACACGTGCAAGCTACAAATGCCTTCTTGACGGCTCCGGCCTCAGCTCGGAGGACATGGACAAGGCTGTCATGGATGAGCTTGGCCTTACGGCATTTGAAGGCGCCACACAGGTATATCCCAGGATGCAGGATCTCAGGATCATGCACACTTTGGACAGCCTTAGCTGCGCGCTTGCCAAGTTCGCCCTTGACTTCCGCATGCTCCAGAGCACGGCGATAGGTGAGTGGAGCGAGCCTTTCGGAAAGTCACAGGTCGGATCCTCGGCAATGCCGTTCAAGCGTAACCCCATAAACTGTGAGAAGATAGACAGCCTCTGCCGTTATGTCCACTCCCTTGTCCCGGGATCCTGGGACAATGCATCGCTGAGTATCCTCGAGCGCACGCTGGATGACAGCGCCAACCGCCGTCTGTTCCTGCCCCAGGCATTCCTGGCGATGGACGAGGTACTGGCAACCGCGCAGAAGGTCGTCAGCGGCATGAACGTCCATGAGGCATCGATCAGACGCAACCTCGAGTCATACGGAGTGTTTGCCGCCACAGAGCGCCTTCTTATGGAGCTCGGCCGCCGCGGCGCAGACCGTCAGGCCATGCATGAGGTGATCCGCAACCAGAGCCTCAAGGCCTGGGCCGATGTCCAGGAGGGGAAGGCCAATCCTCTGAGAGTCAATCTCTCGGAAGACCCTGAGATCCTCAGGTTCATGAGCGCGGATGAGGTCCTCCGCTGTCTGGATGCCTCCGATTATTATGGCGATGCCCCAGAGATGGTGATCAGAATCCTGGGCAACGAATAATGACACTCTTTGTTAATGCATGTGTGAAAGGGGACTCGAGGACCAGAAGGCTTGCTGAGCACTACCTTAAAGGCCCTTATGAAGAAGTAAAACTCCATGAGATTGATTTCCCCATTGCAGACGAGAACTTCATTAAAAAGCGTGATAAGCTGATTGCCGGTCAGGAATTCGATAACTCTATGTTCAATCTGGCAAGGCAGTTCGCAAACGCAGATGAGATTGTGATTGCTGCCCCTTATTGGGATCTCTCATTCCCTGCATCCCTCAAGCAATATATCGAGCAGATAAATGTTGTTGGAATAACGTTTTATTACACACAAGAAGGAACACCAAAAGGCCTCTGCAAGGCAAAGCGTCTGACATACATCATGACAGCAGGTGGGGCTCTTGTCCCTGAGGAATTCGGCTTCGGTTATGTGAAAACCCTGGCCCAGTCCTTCTACGGGATTCCCGAAGTGAAGCTCATCAAAGCCACCGGCCTTGACATCGACGGTGCCGATGTAGAGGCAATATTGAATTCCGCCAAAGAATCCCTGAATTGAGGCACAGAGCATGACCGAGAAAGAGATGATGAATCTGATAGACAGGTCCCTGTTTGCGACAATCGGCTATACCGATGAGCAGGGCCGTCAGAATGTGCGCAGAGTATTCTGTGTCTGGCATAAGGGTTTGGGAAGACACCTGATCTCGACAAACACAAGCTCATCTCATGTCCGAAGCCTGATGAATAACCCAAATGCATGCATCTACTTCTCAGACGATTCCACTTTCGAAGGCATTTGCCTGTATGGAACAGCAGTCATCCACCAGGAGCGCAAATACAAGGAACTCCTTTGGAATGAAGGAGATGAGAAGTACTATCCTAAGGGGATAGATGACGAGGACTACTGCATTCTTGAGATCATAGCCGATAGCGCAAGATTCTACCGTTTTGACGGAAAAGGCGAACTCTCCAAGACCCAGATCGATGCCTTCGATGCCGGCAAGAAATATGAAAACGGGTATGCCAAAACTAATAAATAAGGTTGAAGAAATGGTGTACTCCTGTCATTACAGTTCACCTGTCGGAATTCTAACACTTGAGAGTGACGGAAACGCACTAACCGGCCTTTCTTTCCAAAACAAATCATATTCACAAGAAGATAAACTCCCCATCTTTGATGAGACCATCAAATGGCTCGATATCTATTTCAGCGGGCAGGATCCCGGATTCACCCCAAGACTGGCTCCAGAAGGAACAGAATTCCGTAAGACAGTCTGGGATATCCTGCTGACAATCCCTTACGGGAAAACAATGTCCTATGGACAGATAGCAAAGCAGATTGCAGAAGAGAAGGGGATGCCACGTATGTCAGCCCAAGCAGTAGGCGGAGCAGTAGGCCACAACCCAATAGCAATCATCATTCCATGCCACCGAGTAATAGGCTCCGACGGCAGCCTCACAGGTTATGGCGGAGGACTGGATCTGAAAATCAGGCTTCTTGAGCTGGAAGGAAACAACAGGAGATTGAAATGAATTACATCCGAATTACTGCCGAGAACATTGAGAAAGAGCATATCTGCTGTGCCATGTCAAACAACCAGAGTGCCCAGAAGAAGGAGTGGCTCAAGTTACGCTTTGATGAGGGTCTGGTCTTTTACCGCAGCGAGGAACGCGGTAAATGCTTTATCGAATACATCCCGGCAGAGTATGCCTGGCATCCGATTGTAGCTGACGGATACATGCACATTGACTGCATGTGGGTCTCCGGTTCCTTCAAGGGACACGGGTATTCAAATGACCTTCTGAACGAGTGCATCAGGGATGCAAAAGAGAAGGGTAAGAAGGGACTTTGTATTCTGTCCTCTGCTAAGAAGAAAGGGTTCTTGGCTGATCCTAAGTATCTGCTGTACAAAGGATTCCGTGTTGTGGATGAATCAGATGTTGGCATCCAGCTTTATGCGCTTCCTTTCGAAGACGGAGCTGGGCTTCCTCTCTTTAAGGATTGTGCAAAGCATCCGCATGTGAATGAGAGCGGCTTTGTTCTCATGTACTCGAATCAGTGCCCGTTCACCTATTATTGGGTTCCTCGTCTTGCAGATTTGGCAAAGGAGAATGGTGTTCCTCTTAAGGTTGTCCAGATAGACAGCCTTGAGGCAGCACAGAATGCTCCTACACCTGTGACGAATTTCTCCCTTTTCAAAGATGGCAAGTTCATAACTCACGAGATTCAGTCTGAGAAGAAGTTCCTTGCGCTTGCTGGAATCAATTAATTGTATTCCCTATTGCAAAAAACGGCGTTTCTTCATATAGTAACCACAAAGCGTTGACGGAGAGTGCTTTTCCGGATAGCCATGAGAGAGACGGCGGTTGGTGCGAGCCGGGGGAACTAACGGAGATTGCTGTCGCTCCTGAGCTGGAGGCAGAAAGCCATTTTGGTGAGTAGAGCTTTCCCGAATCTGCCGCGTAAGGGCATAGGAGTTGTTGGACTCTGAAGGTGGTGTTCCGCAAGGAATGCAATTTGAGTGGTACCGCGGGTATGTATATATGCTCGTCTCAAAGAATGATTGCTTTGGGACGGGTTTTTTTATGCCCAGAGAGGAGGCTTAGATGGCACAGATTACAGGTCTGGACTATAAGATCCAGGAGATGGCTGCTAGAATCAAGGAACTCAGGGAGATAGAGGGCCTGACCACATATGAGATGGCAGCCAAGACCCAGACAAGCCGTGAGGAATACATGGCCTGCGAGTCCGGAACAGGAGACCTGAACTTCACGTTCATCTACCGCTGCGCCCTTGCCCTTGGCGTAGATGTCACCGACATCATCGAGGGACACAGCCCCACACTTAAGTCATTCACTGTAACCAGAGCCGGTGGCGGGCAGGAGATAAGTAACGCCCATGGAATGACTTATTACAATCTTGCCTATGCATTCCAGAACAGGATCGCAGAGCCCCTGTATGTAAAGAGCCGCTACGATGAGGAAGCCCAGCATAAGGACATAGAGCTTACTAGCCATGACGGCCAGGAGCTTGACCTGATCATATCCGGCAATCTGCTGGTCCAGGTCGGCGAGCACCGCACGACGCTCGGTCCCGGGGACAGCATCTATTTCAGCTCGTCAACGCCCCATGGAATGATTGCAGTTAACGGGAAGGACTGCGAGTTCTACGCAATTGTCCTGAACCCCACAGGCGCGCCCATTCCCGAGCTCACACCTGTAACGTACTCTCCGGTTGCACTCCAGACGAGGAGAATCGATGACAGTGAGAGACTCTGGCACAACTACATCGATGTCCAGCTCAACGAGAAGGGTACACCTCAGAAGATCACGTTCAAGAACACTGAGAAGTTCAACTTCGCATTCGATATCGTTGATGTTCTTGCAAAGAGGAACCCGGACAAGCTTGCCATGCTGCATGTGTCAAAGGACAGGACTGAGCGCAGGATCACGTTCCTTGACATGAAGCGTGAGAGCGCACGCTGCGCCAATTACTTCAAGAGCCTTGGGATAAAGAAGGGCGACAGGGTCATGCTGATCCTCAAGCGCCACTACCAGTTCTGGTATGCGATGCTAGGACTGAACAAGCTCGGTGCGGTTGTCATTCCTGCGACGAACCAGCTTCTCTCCCATGATATCGAATACCGCCTTAATGCGGCAGGAATCAACACCGTTGTCTGTACTCCGGACGACAACATCCCGGAGCATGTGGAGGAGGCTGAGAAGACCAGCCCGAGTCTTATCAACAAGATCATCGTCAACCAGAGGCGTGACGGCTGGAGGTTCTTCGATGAGGAGTACAAGATGTTCTCATCAAGCTTCCCCAGGACCGATGACAGCCCATGCGGCGAGGATCCTCTCCTGATGTTCTTCACCTCAGGCACATCCGGTTATCCGAAGATCGCCATGCACAACCACAAGTATCCTCTTGGACATTTCCATACGGCAAAGTACTGGCATTGCGCCCAGTATGACGGCCTGCATTTCACAATATCAGACACAGGCTGGGCAAAGGCCATGTGGGGCAAGCTCTACGGC
>JAEEGI010028626.1_pt1 | contig 10590 bp, 10 predicted proteins | sample 8958751 | NCBI WGS metagenome assembly JAEEGI01 (sample SAMN16246545, study PRJNA631951) | gut metagenome | biome: gut microbiome; feature: rumen; material: KS-attached | host: Bos | place: Iran: Karaj | collected 2018-10 | reverse complement strand
CATAATATTCTCCAATTATTTAACCTTCCCAAAAATTGTAAAAATTGTACCACTGATACGGATGCTTTACACACAAGCGTTCAAGGATTTCGGCGTATTCGCGCAACAACTCTTTTAAACGTTCTGGACGTTGCTTGCGTGGGCAATCCATAGAAGTTTTGGCACGCACCACATGCATTTCATATGCAGTGCGTATATCAAAATCTTTTTTACGGACAGTAAAAATAAAGTAAACAGGAGCATTTAGGATGCCAGCCAACGAAAACGCACCTTCCGGAAAACTTGCAGGTTTTCCCAAAAAATTTGTCACAAGATTTCGATTTCTCGAATTTGCGGACGTGCGGTCGCCTGCAATCACGACAAGGTCTCCTGCATTTATTTTTTCCTTCATCCATATGGCAGAATCGATGCCAATACTGTTCGCGTCAACAACTTTGTCCATAAGTTCCGGGTTCAGTTCGCGAAGGAGAGCGTTAAACTTCGTCGTCCCCGAAAAATCAACAATAGGAAACACTTGAAAATTACGTTCCGTATGAAACTCGCCGAATTCCGTCAACGAGCGGAGCATCTCTATATTTCCAAGATGAGAACACAATAAAAAAGCGCCACGGCCTTGATTCAACTGCTGGACCAGCATTTGCAAGTCATCATTTTGCGACTCAATTTGATTCAGCTTTATCGCACCCTTCCAGCCAAGCAGTTTTTCCATCATGGAAAGCGCAAATGAAAATATATGCTTGTACGTTGCAAAAAGGCCAAATCGTTTACCGCTGACCTTGGACAAATGACTAAGATAAATCCTGGAGCGCTCACGGACCGGGCGGGCGCCAAGCCAAAAAAAGAAACAGATAATCGCCGTTATGCATTCCACCATGAACAGCGGCAAATGGCACGCAACCCAAAGCATAAAACGGAAATGCCAAAGGCTTCCGCCCACTTCTTTGATATCGGCCCAATGCTTACAATCTGCCGTTGAACTCGACATTTCTTTATTCGTATCTGGCATCACTTCTTAAAAATCCGACGCGCGAGAATCAAAGGACTACGAACAAGCATACCCAAACATAGCTTCGTATGCGTCAATGATATCGCTACGTTATCGTGGAATAGCCTAAAATTGGACACGCCATCTTTAGGATAAGAAACCTTGAGCGGATAAAAGCGTAATTTTACGCCTGCCCAGGAAAGCCTTACAAGAATTTCGATATCAAAGCCCATACGGTTGTTGCGGAACTTTTTGGCGGCAGGCAATGATGTCGCTAGCGGATAAACGCGAAAGCCGCACATGGCATCGGGAATTTCACGTGAAAGCGTTTCTACCGCCACCCAGAAATTCGTAATCTTGCGCCCACTTTCGCGGGACTTGGGTACAGAATCATCGTATTGCGGAAAACCGCCAACCATATCGTCTGGATGCTTCTTTGCCGCCTTCACAAAGAACGGAATTGCTTCCATATCATGCTGCCCGTCGGCATCCACTTGTAAAGCGTGCGTATATCCGGCATCAACGGCGGCAATCATTCCCGAACGGACGGCACCGCCTTTTCCGAGATTGACTTTGTTTGTCACAAGCTGAACTTTAGGAAATTCATTTGCAATCTGTTCGAGAATTTCGTGGCCGTCAGGCGTGTTGCCGTCATCGACAAGAACAACGGGAAGCTCATAAGAAACAAGCTTTTCGACAACGGCCCGCGATGCACTTTCATGCCTATAAACAGGAACTATCGCACAAAGATTGATATTTGCAATTTCTCTAGCCAAAAGAATCCTCCGGATTCATGGTAAAGGAGCCGTTCGAAAGAACCTTCGGAGCATCGCCCTCGGCTGATGGAACCAAAGTATAATTAAACGAGACCTTTGATGCATCTGCGTCGTATTTCACATTCAAAATGACAGGAATATCCGGAAGAATCGGTCCTGCAAACTTTGTTCGATGGATTTTTGAAAGAGCTTTAGGCACATCCAAGAAATTTCGAGCAAGACGCAGCACCATATCGACCTGAGCCACGGCAGGTAGCAGCTTGAACTCTGGGAAATGCCCGTCGTAAAAGCCACTTGCCGAAGGGAACACAAGCTTAGCTGTTAATATTCCCGGTTCCCTGCGGAATTTGAGAATTTTGAAATTCGGGTTTTCGGGCAAATTAAACAGAGCCTGTATATCGCGCATGCGAATCTTTCCTTCCGTATTTTGCGGCAGTTCTTCCAGATAACGCCATTTCTTTGGCGAGACCGTATTTTCGATAAACTTCAACAAATAATCATGAAAATAATTGTTGACGGAAAGCTTTGTCGCACCAGCAAACTTTTCTCGGCCAACTTCGTTCAATACAATTGCTGCCGCTAAGTACTGACGTTTTCCAGTCATCGGCACGACTCGCACATCTTGAACAAGGCCAGTCTGCTTCAAGCGATTTTCCACTTCAGGTAGTGAAATTCGCTTTTCTTCAATTTTCACGATGGAATCCGCCCGCCCTTGCAACAAGAAGCGGCCATCTTCGTAAAGTTCCACCAAGTCGCCCGTCGTAAAGCCTTCCGCTTCAAGAATGTAACTTGATTTGATGTTCAGGCAGCCGTTTTCTGCAACGCTCATCTTGCAGACTTCGAACGGAGTCCACACAGGACCATTCTTGGATTGACGATAAGCTATGCCGCCTGTTTCGGTGCTGCCGTAAATTTCCATCGGCCAAAAGCCAACAAGTTCGCTTGCTTTTTTCGCTACATCAACAGGAAGCGGGCCGCCGGATGAATAAATAATCGGCGGACACTTAAAGCTTATCGGCTTGTCGGCTTCAGCGGACAAGCGTTTCAAGAATGCCGGACTGGAGGCCATCACGGCAGACTCTCCCGTCAAACAATTCAGTTCCGTCGGAAAATCAATACGATGTCTGCGGAATGGAAGCCCAGTCGCAATCGGCAAGAGCGCAGTGAACAAAAGACCGTAAATATGGTGATGGTTCACGGTGCTATAAACTTTGCGATTTATCCAGTCATTTCCGAAAACTTTCACCAATTCAAAAAGTTCATTTTCAAATTGTAGAAAGAGTTTATAAACGGCCTTCGGTTCACCCGTCGTGCCCGAAGTAAACATCACCATTTCGGCCTTAGACTTGTCGAACTTGCCAAACTTGATTTCGCCTTCGCTTTTTTCGTTTGCAAGCACATCCTGAATCATTGTGGCAGAATCATCTGCAAAAGGCTCATCCGTCAGGAACCCATATTCGGGTTTCTTGATTTCCTTAATAAAGGCTTCTTGCCGGTTCGCAGTCACCAACGCCTTGCGTCCGCTCTGGAGCATTGCCAAAAGTCCTACTGTAAAAAAGTAAGAATCCTCGCAATGCAAAATCCACGGCGTATTCTCGCGAGCTTCCAAATAGTAACGTACCCTGGAAACATCATGCACGAAATCAGCCCAAGTCTTTACAGATTCTCCATCATTCGAACCAAAGCTCACAAGAGCGCCTTCCGGACGTGAATCCGCGTCCAGGTTGCACACAGGAACATAAGATTGCAATTTATTCTGCACCATTTTTCGAACCAAAATTTCTACAATAAAAATTACACCCATTAAAATGTAGGAAATTAATCCGTTGTAAAGCGACCATATTCTATCAGATGCTTTAAAAACTGTGATAGTCGCAATGCCTGCGTTAAAGATAAAAAAAGCACACCAGACAAGAGTCACATTCCTGCAATAACGTTCAACCGCCCGCCGCGAAGGCGAATTAGCCAAAGACTTGTCCCAGAGGCTTGCCATGCGGAAGACAAAGCTAGGTGGCCGCAAAATTGTAAATCCGAAAAACGCAAGCAAGCTCAAGTTCACGAGTACCGGATAGAACTTGATAAAAATAATGTTGTCTAAAAAAAACGCAACAAACGCACATAAAAAGATAAGCACGACAAGAACCGCAGTCCGTCCACGATCTATGCTAGTTTTGCTGCGTGTAAAATTTAGAAAATGGAAAAATGCTATCGCTAAAAGCAAAAGGCTCAATCGCCTTGGCGAGAGCCCTCCAAATTCAAGCCCGCAAAAAACTATGAGCGGGTACAATATGGAAATCGCGGTAAAGAAAACCTTCACCGCCACGGATTTCATCATTTGCTTTCCGGATTGTGGACCAAGTTATAAATGGCATCAACTACGTCTTGCAAAGTGCGTACGGCCTTGAAAACTTCGGGGTCAATGTTTCTTGGCAAGAAGGATTTCAACTTAACAATCAGGTCAACAGCATCAATACTGTCCAGTTCCAGGTCTTCGTACAGTCTAGCTTCAGGAACAAGCTTTTCAGCTTTGATATCGAAATCTTCAATAAGAGCGGCCTTGATTTTGTCAAATATTTCTTGTTTTTCCATAAATTAACCCTTGGTATTTTCTGAAATGTAAGCAGCGAGTGCATCGACTGATGCAAAATGTTTTTTTGCTTCCTCTTTTGCAGAAGAAAAAGTGACTCCAAACTTGTCCTTGATGGCAATACCAAGTTCAAGAGCGTCAATGGAATCTAAGCCTAGGCCTTCCCCTTTTTCGTTCTTGCCAAAAATCGGAGCGGAATCCACAATATCGGCAGGAGTGATATCTTCTAGTTCCAAAGATTCGATAATCAGCTCTTTTATACGAGAATTTAAATCCGACATATTTTTTTTGAGACCTCAATAAAAAATTTGTTTCCTAATTTACTAATTTTCTAATATAGAAAATTAAAAGAAAGTCACTTTTAATAAAAAAAATAATTTTTCAAAAAAAATGAGACACCATGTTTGATTTTTATAAAGATGATTCTATCGATGCTGTGAATGCCAAATTCGAAGCGCAAAAAATAGCATTTGCACCTCTTAGTTTCCAAGCTGCACGAGCACTCCGGAATATGGGCATACTGAACGCCATCAGTAATTCGCGCAAAAAAGGGATTACCATTTCGGAACTTTCCGAGAAATTGGGAATATCCCTCTACGGTATAAAGGTTCTCGTTGAAATGGGACTTGGCATGGGCATCATCAAGCTTCACGAAAATACAGAAGAAGAAGATTTGCGCCTCAAGCTCGGTAAAATTGGTTTTTTCTTGCTTGCAGACGAAATGACGCAAGTCAATATGGATTTTTCGCAGGACATCTGTTATCGTGGAGCCGAAAATCTCGAAGAATCTATCCGTGAAGATAAACCAGCAGGACTTCCGCACCTCGGGTCGTGGAAGACGGTCTATGAAGGACTCTCGCAACTCACGGAACAGCAAAAGAAAAGCTGGTTCGGCTTTGACCATTTTTACTCCGACTTGGCATTCCCTGAAGCTCTCCCCATCGTTTTTGAAAAAAAGGTATCACGACTTTTTGACATTGGCGGGAATACGGCTAAATGGGCTATCGCTTGCTGCAAGTACAACAACGACGTAAAAGTTTCTATCATCGATTTGCCGGGCCAAACAGCAGTCGCTGAAAAAAATGCCGCAGCCGCAGGCTTTGATGACCGCATCAATACGATTCCTTGCAACGTCCTCGACGAAAAGACAGAATTTCCAAAGGGTGCTGATGCCGTTTGGATGAGCCAGTTCCTGGACTGCTTCTCGCTAGAACAAGTCACGAAGATTCTCACTAAAATTCATAGCGCAGCAACGTCGGAAACAGACGTGTTTGTTCTCGAACCGCTTTGGGACAAGCAGCGTTTCGAAGCCGCAGCATATTCATTGCAGGCGACATCGCTCTATTTCACCTGCATCGCGAACGGCAACAGCAAGATGTACCGCTTTGCAGAACTCAAGCAAGCAATCGAAGCTGCCGGATTCGAACTGAAAGAAGCTCACCACAACGTGGGGCCGAACGCTTATTCCCTCCTCCGTTTCCGCATAAAATAAACATGCCTGAAAACAATTCCAAAAAACGAATCTATATCGAAAGATTCGCAAGCTTTGTTCCTACAGAAGCACAAACGAAACCAGACGTTTCGTTTGTTCCTATGCTTACGCGTCGCCGCCTGAGTTACGTATCCCGCATGGTCGTTCTCGTAAGCAATCAGATTTCCCATGATTCCAACGGCAACAAGCTTGTTCCTTGCAAAACTACATTTGCCTCGCAGTTCGGCGAAATCAGCCAGCAGTTGAAAATTTCGCAGACGCTGATTGATACGGGAACAGTCTCGCCCGCGCATTTCAGCCTTTCCGTATTCAACGCAGCCATCGCAAACGCTTCAATCCTCGAAACGAATACAGCAGGCTACTCCGCCGTATTCTCCGGAAAAGACGCTTTTACGACAGGGCTTGCAGACTGCATTGCAGCTCTCGAAAACGAAACTGGCGATTCGCGTTCGTTCATTTTTGCAGACGAACTCATTCCCGAAACATACGCACCGGTGGCAGGCGTTCCCTACCCCAACGCCGTTTGCGCTCTCGCCTTGAGATTGACTACGGACGAATCGAAAGCGGACCCTGTTTTGAAAAACATCGATTTGAGCCGTCAGCTAGACAATCTCAAAACATTGCAAAACAACTTTGATACTGCGGCAGAGCAGGCTTTAGCGTTTCTCTGTGCCATAAACATGCAAAAGGCTTAAATTATGATTCAAAAAATCCGCTATGTTTGGCATGTTATCGTAAAACTTTTCAGCTTTGCTTTTTTCGGCACTTGCAGTCTTGGGCTTGCGCTACTGCTGTTCCCCATCATGCATGTCATGGCCGGCTTTGACGAAAAAAAATTTAAAGTTCTTGCACGTGGGTTTAACTACTTTTATTTTAGGCTCTTCGTCAGGGTCATGACTTTTATCCACTGCATTCATGTCAATGTCGAAAACAGGGAAGCTCTTGCAAACGCACGTTCTAAAGTCGTCATCGCCAACCACCCCTCGATTCTAGATGTCGTCATTTTGTTTTCGCTAGTACCCCATGCAGACTGCATTGTCAAAGGCGACCTTATCAAGAACAAGTTTATTTCGCTTATTGTCAGGAACCTCTATATTCCAAACAACATTCCTTTCGACGACCAGCTAGAACAAGCAAAAAAATCCATGGAAGAGGGAAACAACCTCATCATCTTCCCCGAAGGCACGCGCTCCAAGCCCGGTGAACCGTGGGAATTCAAGAAGGGGGCTGCAAGATTCGCTCTTTACTCACAAAACGACGTCATTCCAGTGTATTTTGGCGGCAACGAAAAAATCGGCATCCGCAAGCACGACAAGATGCTACAATACCACCCGACAGAACGCTACCGCTACGAATTGAAAGTCCTCGCCCCTATTGACGTAAAACAATATGAAAACATCCCCATGACCAAGAGCGCCATTCAGCTGACTCAAAAGATGAAGGAAATTCTTGAGCATGAAAAGGATGAATTCAAGCGTTAATTCCCAACGTTCTTTCTAAAGAAATTCAAATGTCTTATTTTGTATGTATCCGCTGCGGAGCGAACCTTGGAGGGTTTATCATCTTCCTTTAAAGGCATGATTTTTTCCAGGCAATCCTGGAAATCAGGGTCTGCTTCGAAATACGGCTCTGCAAGATAAACGAGGTTGGAATCAACATCAAGATATGGTATTATATCAAAATTATCCTTATTTTCATCTTTGCACAAATCGCTTCCCGGGTAATAGTCGATAAAGACTTTCCCTTTTCGACATAGCCTTGCTTCGAAAAACAATCTTCAACAAGTCTTGAAAAAACATCCCCGATATCCCAATAATCAGGAACAGAGTATTTGCAAGTTGAAACATTGTCGAATTTACCCATCTTGACAACCTGTGTGCTACCATGATAAAGTTGCATCATAAATTCTTTTCCATTTCCTCTCGCATGTCATTCAAAATCCGTCCTTTGTACGAAAAATACTTCGCACCTTGAGCTCTTTATGAGATTTTTCCGACACTGTTTTATCCGGCACTGGTTTATTGTCTTTATATAATGTTATTTCTGCATCATCGATTGCACTTGCAATATCACAGAATATATCCAAAGCAATTTTGGGATCAACATTAAAAAATTCGCGATTTTGGCGAATACGTAAATCAGTTAAACGATCTATTGTTTTGTGTACTAATTTTTCGACTTTATCGTATTTAGACGTTTTCAGGGTCGCATATATTTCAAATGGCAACGGAACCGCTGTATTATCCAATTCCTTTGAACGAACATTCACAGGTCGGCTACTCTTGCCTATTTTCACCCAATCTTCCTTAAAACTAGGATTTGTTAAAATATAAACGTAACCCTTATCAGCCTTAATCATCCTTATTTTTTACTTGTTAAATATACGTTTTTATTCAGAAAAAATCATTTTATCATAAAAGTTAATATTCTCACAAAAGTAAAAGATTCTTCTACTTCGCTCAGAATGACACAGCCGAAGCAAAAGCAAGAAAACGATGGTACACAATTCAAGCATCATTTTCCTAACCACTAGCCACTAACCACCAACCACTTTTCTATCTTTGCACGCACTATGAGTATTGCTATTCCTCAACTGCCCAAGGGCACACGCGATTTTTACCCGGAAGCCGAGCGCATCCAGAATTATATTTTCGACACATGGCGCAAGGTCGCCGAAAGCTTCGCCTACGAAGAATACGAAGGGCCGATGTTTGAACATCTGGAACTTTACACCGGAAAATCCGGCGACGAAATCGTAAGCCAGCTCTACAACTTTAAGGACAAAGGCGACCGCGAAATTGCGCTCCGCCCGGAAATGACGCCGACGCTCGCCCGCCTCGTGATCCAGAAGGCTCGCGAACTCAAGAAGCCGTTCAAGTGGTTCTCCATGCCGCGCCTGTTCCGTTACGAAAAGGCACAGAAGGGCCGCCTGCGCGAGTTCTTCCAGCTGAACATGGACATCATCGGTACCGAAAGCATCTACGCCGAAGCTGACTTGCTCGCCTCCATCGCGACGATGCTCCGCAAGTTCGGACTCAAGGACAGCGATTTTGCAATTGGCGTTTCGAGCCGCAAGCTCCTCGCCACCTACCTCGAAGAAATTGGCGCCCCGAACCCTTCGCTTGTCTATCCGGTGCTCGACCGCCGCCTGAAAATCGGGCCGGAAGCATTCGCCAAGGCTCTCACCGAAGCAGGTCTTTCCGAAGCACAGATCAAGCAGCTCGACGACTTTATGAGCTGCAAGTCCATCGAAGAAGTGAAGGCCGCCGTGAAAAGCGAAAACGCAACGGCAGCCCTCGCCGAAATCGAAGACTTGTTCGCAACGCTTGCCGCAGCTGGCTTTAGCGAATGCGTGAACCTCGACCTTTCCATCGTGCGCGGTCTCGCCTACTACACGGGCATCGTGTTCGAAGTGTTCGACAAAGGCAAATCCATGCGCGCTATCGCAGGAGGCGGACGTTACGACAGCCTCACCGAAAAACTCGGCGGCGACCGCATTCCGGGTGTCGGCTTTGGCATGGGCGATGTCGTCTTGGCCGACCTTCTGCGCGAACGCGGACTTTTGCCGAGCCCGAAGCAGCATGTGGATTTCTACATTGCAAGCTTCACCAACGACATGAAGAAGATTTTCGAAACGGCCCAGGTGTTCCGCGCAAACGGCAACTCCGTATCGCACCCGCTTGCAACCATGAAGATGGGCAAGCAGCTGGAACAGGCGAACTATCAGGGCGCAAGCATCGTCGTCTATGTCGATGGCGACAAGGCTCAAGCCGGACAGTTCGAATTCAAGGACCTGCGCGACGGCACCATGCACGTAGGCGATACCGCCGCGATTGTTGAACAGCTGAAAGCGTAGATCCTTCGACTACGCTCAGGATGACACAAGATTCCTGAGCGTAAGGGACAGCTTTCTAATTCTGAACTCCTAATTCCGAATTATCATGACACCAGTAAAAGTATTAATCACAATTCTTTCTTTGTTCCTCACCCTTGGGGTGATGGCTCTTGCCTACCCCGAGGACGGAATCCACATTGGCGATACGACGCTCCGCTACCCGAAACTATCGCAGGTTTTCGAGAAGGCAGAGACAACAACGGACTCCGCCGGTAACGAAGTCAAGGTCGAGCAAGTCGATCCGGAAGAAGCCATCCGCCAGATGATGGAAGAGACAAAGGCAAAGCAATTTGCAGCTTACTCCGATTCGCTCAAATACTACGAGGACTTTTTCAGGGAAGGCCGCACCCGCTTTGACTTGCCGAACGACGACTTGACGTGGTTTGACCGATTCTTCTTGAATCTCCAAATGGCACAAAAAGATTCAAGCGTTGTCCACATCATCCACTACGGCGACTCCCAGCTCGAAGAAGACCGCATTTCTTCGGCTATCCGCGAAGACTTGCAAACAGAATTTGGCGGCAACGGCCCGGGTCTCCTCCCTGCCGTGATGCACATTCCGTCGCAATCCACTTCGCAGTGGAACAACGGCAACATGCAGCGTTACATCATCTTTGGCCCCAAGGAAGAACATGCGACGCATAACCGCTATGGACCGTTGGCACAGGTGGGTGAACTCAACGGTTCCGCAACCATCGGCATCAAGAAGCGCGAAAGCAAAAAAGACATGTTCCCGCATGTCGGCGGATACTCGACCATCAAGGTGCTCGCGGGCAAAAAGGGCAATTTGAAGCTCAAGCTTACCTACGAACACATGGTAGAAGAAATTGTCGGGCAGAACGCAGACGGCACACC
>JAEEGI010028625.1_pt1 | contig 10591 bp, 10 predicted proteins | sample 8958751 | NCBI WGS metagenome assembly JAEEGI01 (sample SAMN16246545, study PRJNA631951) | gut metagenome | biome: gut microbiome; feature: rumen; material: KS-attached | host: Bos | place: Iran: Karaj | collected 2018-10 | reverse complement strand
CACCATTCCCATTTCTCCCTGGACGAAGCCCTTGCCCTGGCGGACCGGATCGGAGCAGCCCACACATGGCTGACGCATCTGAGCCACTCATTCCCCACCCACGAGGCGTTCTGCCGCGACTTGGAAGGAATGTGCAAGGAAAAGGGAATCCGCTCCGTCGTCCTTCCCGCGTACGACGGGCTCGTCATCGAAGACTGACCGGGGTCAGTGTATTTCCATCAACTCGGACCAATCCGTAGAAAATCGCCCGGAACGGTGTTCCATCCGGATGCCGTCGGCATAATGGCCGGGACGCTGGACCGCCAGGCGGAGATATTGCCGTCCCGTAACGTTGACCTGGTCCATGATCCGGGAAATCCGGTCATTCCTGAGACGCTCTTCCTTTTTCGCGTCGAACAGGTCCGGCTGGACGAAACGGGCGTCCTGGATATCCATCACGATCACGCCCGCCTTCTTGTAGCGGATTCCCTCCCGATAGATCCGCTTCATGATTTTCAAGGATGCGGCGACGATCTCGGGCGTATTGCTGGTGGGGATGTCGAAATGCTCCAGGTCCTGCGGGAAATACTGTTCCAGGTCATCCCGGAAACGGTTGCTCATCAGGAAGACGCCGATCGTTCCGGCGACGGAACCTTCGTCCCGCAGTTTCCGGGCGCAGATCGCCGCGAAATCGGAAACCCGCAGCGATAGTTCTTCCGGATCGGTGATCATATCGGCGAAAGACCGGGAGGTGCAGATGGTCTGTCTCCGCTCGCGTTCCTCCTCCCCGATAACGGGCGTTCCGCGAAGCTCCATCCAGGTCCGGACCCCGATGACTCCCATCAGGGTCCGGACCCACTCCTGGGGCCTCGCCGTGAAGTCCGCGGCGGTATGGACTCCGACCCTCTCCAGTTTCGGGGCGTTCCGCCAGCCGATGCCCCAGACATCGTCGATCGGGGTCAGGGCCAGCGCTTTTTCCCGTTTTTCATCGGTATCGATGACACAGACGCCCCTGTACCCGGGATAGCGCTTGGCGAAATGGTTCGCGACCTTCGCAAGGGTACGGGTCGGGGCGATGCCGACACTGACCGGTATGCCCACCCAGCGGCGGACCCGGCGGATGATCTCCCCGGCAATCGCTTTCAGCCGTTCCATGGGGATTCCGTCCATCACGAGGAAGGCCTCGTCGATGGAATAGACTTCCAGTTTCGGGGCAAAGTCACGGAGGATCGACATCACGCGGGAGGAAAGGTCTCCATACAGGGTATAGTTGGAAGAACGTACCTCGAGGGCACCGCTGTCCACGAGGGCGCGGACCTTGAAGAACGGGGTGCCCATCTTGATTCCCATCGCCTTGCTCTCGTTGCTTCTGGCCACGACGCAGCCGTCGTTATTGGACAGGACGACAACCGGCCTTCCCTCCAGCTGCGGCTGGAAGGCCCTTTCGCAAGACACGAAAAAGTTGTTGCAGTCCACCAGGAGGAACATCACTCCCCCGCCGTATAATAATCGATGATCCGGTTGATGGCCCGGGTGCAGACCGGGCAGAAATCGGGACAGGTGTTGGTCTTCATCCGGCAGTCGTCCGCCGGACGGAAAACGCCCTTGGAAGAATAGCCGGCTCCTTCGAAAATGCCGGCCTTTCCGGCCTCGAGAAGGTCCTGCCACTTGGATGCGAAGTCGACCTTCGTCGTGATATTCGGTTCCCAGGGCTCGGTATCGGCAGGATACATCGGTTCGTACATATCGTCGTAGTAATACTCGTCGGCAAGGCCCGCGAAAGCATGACCGAACTCGTGGACGATCACCACCCGGAAGGTCGGGTGGTCGGAGCCCATGATGGTCACGGAATTGAAGATTCCCCCGCCCCCGTATACGGGCGTGTTGGCGAGGACGATGACATGTTCGAAAGGAACGGTACCGATAGCGTCGTAGACATCTTTCATGTTCGCCGTGGTCAGATACCGGTCGACATAGAAGGTATCGAAATGGGAGGAGGCCGGCGTCCGCTTCCAGACACCCTTGTGCGGGATGCTGACCCCGGAGTCATCCGAGACGGAAGCGACGGCTGTGAAATTGAAACAGTCTTTCCGGGATGCAAAAGGTTCGTGGGAGAGCAGGGCTTCCACGGTCCGGGCGGCATCCCGGTAGAATTTCGGCTTCTCCGCGGCGGTATAGCCTTCCGCCAGGATGACGACGTCACAGGCCCGCTGCGGATCGCCTCCCCGATGGAGGACCGTACGTGAATGGCCGTTGTCGGAGAGGGGACGGATCAGGATGTCGGCCGGATCCACGATATGGCTCATCCGGGCGGAGACTTTGCGGTGGTTGTCCGTGAGGGTCACGGTAACCCTGACGGGGGCCTTCGGGAAGGGCACCTGGAAACAGTTCTCGAAAGCCCGGTCGACGAGGGTCGCCTCCTCATAGGAGGTCCATTCCTGGAACAAAGTCGAGAAACTATTGACATAGAGGACCTTATCCGTTTCAGGATCGGTCAGGCGGATCTGTCCGTTCCCCTCCAGGAGCACTTCGTCAAGCCGGGTCCGGCGACCGGCCCACTCCGATGTCCGGAAGGCTTCGGAGAAAAAGATCTCCTGCTTCGAGGCATTCCCGCAGAAAACATAATCCAGACGGAGGGTCGCATCTTCGAACCACCGCTCGAAATCCCCTGCCTGCAGGAGCGAGGCGCAGGACAGCAGGAGGATTCCGGAAATTAGCAGACGTTTCATTTGACTTTCTTGATGATGTAGGTGACGATTCCCCAGACGGTGAAGTCGTTGGAATCGGTGATATGGATCGGAGGATAGGAACGGTTGGCCGGCAGGAGCCAGAGTCCGTTCCGCGCGAGGGGGGCCTTCCCGGTCGACGGATCCTTGAAAGAGATGGTCTTGAGCGTGAACTCGCCGTCCACGAAACAGACGGCCATGTCCCCCTCCGAGGGATCGAGGGATTTGTCGATGACGAGAATATCCCCCTCATCGACTCCGGCATCGACCATCGAATCGCCCACGACCCGGCCGTAATAGGTGGCGACGGGATGGCGGACCAGCTCCGCATTGAGATCGATGCAGGGATTCATATAATCCTGGGCAGGCGAGGGGAATCCGGCATGGACGGCCTCCAGAGCCATCCCCGGCAGACCTTCGGGGGCGACGGGCCCGTCCTGCGGGACCGGAGTCAGTAAAAGTGCAGGGTCTTCCATGATCTTCGTACTGAGGAGAATGATTCGAACAAAGATAATCATTTTGTTTCGTATCTTTGCATCCGTCATGGAAGGATTCACGGAAGAAATCAGATCGTTTCTCCACGCGAGCGGAAGGCGCTTCACCGAATGCTGCGCGGGGGACATCACCGTGTTCGACGAGGAAGAGAGGCCCTTCTCGGTCATCGCCGTTCCGATCCGGGAACATACGGCCGCTGAAGCGGAGGAACGGGCCCGGCGGGTCTCGGCGCTACGCGAGGATCGCCCCTGGGCCATTATCCTTCCGGAAGACCGCTGGAGACGGTCCGGTGCCATCCTCCGCAAACGCCTCTCGGCCCATCTCGGGTCCTTCCGGGCCGTCTTTGCCCGGGACTGTGAAGTCCGCCGGGCCGTCCGCCCGGAAGCAGACGCCTTCTTCGACGCCTTCCACAGCTACGGGGCGGCCAGCGCCCGGTTCCGGTACGGTCTGTTCACGAAAAAGGAGGTTTCCGGCATTCCGGAAGGAAGCCTCGTCGCGGCTGCCAGTTTCTCCAATGCCAGAAGGATCACAGTCGGAAACCGGAGCGTAGCCTCCCATGAATGGATCCGCTATGCATCGCTGCCGGACGTACGGGTGACCGGAGGGATGGGCAAGGTCCTACAAACCTTCATCCGAGACGCCGGACCGGAAGATGTGATGAGCTATGCCGACCGGGAGTGGTCCGAGGGTGAAGTCTACCGCCGTCTCGGGTTCCGGCCGGAAGGGTTGCGGGCTCCGGTGCTTTTCTCCGTCGATCCCGTCACCTGGGAGAGAAAAGCGCTCCGGAACGGGGATGCCGTTCCGGAGGATGCATTATGTTTCATGAACTGGGGAAGCGTCAAATACCGCCTTACCCTTCTTCCCTGAGGATCCGATCCACGACCGGAGCCGCCTCGTCATACCCGTATCCCCTGCCGAGGACGAATTTGAGCAGTTTCAGTTTGCACTGCGGGTCGCCCTTCAAGGTCCTGAATTTTTCGGAGACGACCTTTTCCAGACGGACTGCGGCCTTATCGTCGTCGATCTCACCGAGCGCCTCCCGGATGATTTCGTCAGGAATGCCCTTCCCGCGGAGCTGGTAGGTAATCTTGACCTTGCCCCAGCCCTGAAGGGAGGCTTTTTCCCGGGCGAAGGCGGAGGCATAGCGCAGATCGTCCACGAAACGGTCTTCGACGAGGGATGAAACCACCCGTCCGGCCGCTTCGGCGTCACCGTCCAGCGCTTTCAGCGCCTTGCGATGGATATCGCTCCGGCAGTACTCCATCCGGGAGCACTGCCTCTGGAGGCGGAGAAGGACCGCCTTCTCATCCTTATTCTCAGAAGTCATATCCCAGCGAAAGATAAAAGCCCACGGAGCGTGTAATGTTCGACCAGTGCAGGTCCGCCCTGATCGGTCCGACGATGGAATTGTAGGCATACTCCACTCCGGCGCCGAACAGCGGGGTGCTGTATTTCGGGTCCACGAACGACGGGATATCCGAGCTGGCGTTCCCTACGTTGACGATACCTGACAGATAATTGTTCTTCAGGAACTCCCAGCGGACATTCAGCGCCGCGATGGCCAGGACCGGCGGCATGACCGCCGCGTTGGTGACCCCGATGAACGGAATCTGCTGGTCGAGGTAACGCCCTCTCATACGTCCTCCGACCATGTTCATGAATGGAAGGGGGATGTCGTCCCGGTGGAATAGGAAACGGAAATCCAGCGAAGGCTGGAAAGTCCAGTTCCCGGCGGTCATCGCGGAGGAATAATAGCCGTCGACGATATGGATCATGGACCTGTTCTGGAACATGGAACCCATGACCAGGGAATAACCGAAATCGAAAAAGTGGCCCGTCCTCGGGAAATACCCCTTGTCGTAGGTATCGTACCCTGCCCGGAAGAAGCCGGTGAAATACGAATTCAGCAGCTCGTCCAGGCTGTACGAATCCATGTTCCGGTCGGAAAAGACATCGCCGATGCTGTAGTAGTCATAGCGGATGCCGGTCTGCATGTCGAACTTGTCCCAGCCGATGTTCGAAATCGAGAATTCCTGGCGGAAGTTCGCGTAATTGACCTTGATCTTGCTGTCTTCGAACCGGAACTGGTTCCTGTCCACGTACTTGAATTTCGTATTCGAGTTGAAGGCCGGGCCGGACGCCGGCTTTAGACGGTAATGCAGGTCCGCATACGGATTGGAGCCCACCTTGCCGGTGAATTCAAAGGAATGGCCGCTCAGGCTGTGGACATTGAGGCCGACGTTCAACAGGGCGGAAACGATCTCCTCCGTGTCGAGACGGACGCCGATACCCAGCTGGTTCAGCCTTCCCTTCCGGCAGATGATGCAGAGGGTGTACGGTTCGCCGGTACCCCGGAGTTCATACCCCACATAATCGAAGGACCCTGTTCCGTACAGCCTGGCCGTAATGTCCTCCAGCATCTTCCGGTCCACGATCCGGTCCTCGGGGGGGCGGACCGACCGGACCAGGTACTCCGCTTCGACAGGGCTGACGCCGATGAACTCGACATCCCCGACCTGCACCGGTTCGACATTCACGTCCACGGCGGAACGGACCGGGGTGCGTGGAGGGGCGGCTCCGGTCTTGGAACGGATCTTGAGCAAGCCGTCCTTTTTCTTTTCCGCAGCCTCGTATCCCCTGTTGAGGATGGAGTCGATCGCCTCGTCGTTGAAGCTGAGCATGTCATACTCCTTGAGGTTCGGCTTGATCTTGAGATCCGTGATACGGAGATTCCGGCGGAACGAATCGTTGCTCATCATATCCACGCTCTGCATGACGACGTCAAGGAGATTGTGGATCTGGTCATATCCCTTCTGCGTATCGGACAGTTCGATGCCGATGATGATGTCCGAGCCCATACTGCGGGCCAGGTCGGACGGGAAATTGTTCCGCATGCCGCCGTCCACGAGGACCATGCCGCCGGTCCGCACCGGAGTGAACAGGCCCGGGATGGACATCGTCGACCGCATCGCCGTATTGATGCTTCCATAATGCCAAACCTTGGCCTTGCCGGAAACGAGATCGGTCGCAACGCAGGCGTAAGGGATGGGAAGGCGGAAAAAGTCGGTCGTATCGGAATAGCCGACCGTAATGCTGGAAATCAGGTTCCCTACGTTCAACCCCTGGACAAAACCGGAAGGAAGGCTCCCGACGAGATTCTGACGGACCAGAGGCGTCGCCTCCGCGTCGGCGGAAAGCCGGAGACCGGAGCCGTCCGGAGCGTGGCTCATGGACAGGAAGTCGGCGTTGCTGTACAGGAAAGGAATCGAAACGGCATAGGTTTCCCTGTAGCGGTTCCGGTCCTTCGGCACATAGGCGCGGTCCACATGGTCGCTCAGCGCCAGGTCCCAGTCGATGCTCCGGATGAGGGAGTCCATATACTGCGGGGAATAGCCGAGGGCGTACATTCCGCCGACAAGGCCTCCCATGCTGGTCCCGACCACCAGGTCGACCGGGATGTCCAGCGACTCGATGTAGCGGATCGCACCGACGTGGGCGGCTCCCTTCGCCCCGCCTCCGGAAAGGACCAGACCGACCGTCGGCCGGTACTTGCGGATCGAGTCCATCCTGGCGTTGATCTGCTTGATGGCTGCCTGGTCCGAGGGATCGAGGCCGAACCCCGAGACTTCCCGGTCCTGTGCGGACAGCGCCGGAACGAGGCACAGAAGTGCCGTGATTATCAGGATACTTCTTTTCATAGTGTCATGTGTTTGCCCGCGAGCATCCCGCAGGCGGCGAGGATGTCCTCCCCTCGGGAAGCGCGGATCGTTGCGGTTACGCCCCGCCGGCCGAGCCGGTCACGGAAAGCTTCCATGACGGAATCCGGCGAAGTCCGGTACGGGAAATCGGGGATCTGGTGGAAACGGATCAGGTTGACCCGGCACTCCAGTCCCCGGAGGAGACGGGCAAGTTCGTCTGCATGACGGAAAGAGTCGTTGAACCCGCCGAACATCGTATATTCGAAACTGACCCGGCGCTGGCCCGTAAAGTCATACTGGCGGATCAGGTCCAGGACATCGTAAATCCGGTATCCCTTTTCGACCGGCATGAGCGAGAGGCGCTCCTGCGGGAAGGGATTGTGGAGACTGACGGCCAGATGGCAGCGGCACTCGTCCAGGAAGCGCTTCAGGTTCGGCAGGACGCCGATGGTGCTCAGGGTGATGCGTTTCGGGCTCCAGGCGAAACCCCAGTCGGCCGTCAGGACTTCGATGGCCCGCCGTACCTCGTCCCAGTTGTCCAGTGGCTCCCCCATTCCCATGAAAACCGCGTTGGTCAGGTCGTCCGACTCGTCGACGGCGAGGAACTGGGAAAGGATCTCAGCGGCGGAGAGGTTCCCGTGGAATCCCTGGCGTCCGGTCATGCAGAACCGGCACCCCATCTTGCAGCCGGCCTGCGAGGAGACGCAGAGGGTCTTCCGGTCCGCTTCGGGAATCATGACCGATTCCACGGCGTTCCCGGCACCGGAAACGGGGAACAGATACTTCTTCGTTCCGTCCGAAGAGACCTGGCAGTCCACGTACGGGGTCACGCCGACCTCGTATTTCTCTCCGAGACGCTCGCGTCCCGAAAGCGGGATGTCAGTCATTTCCGCAAGGGTGCGGACCTTCTTTACGTACATCCATCTCGCCAGCTGTTTTCCCGTGAAACCGGGGAGTCCTTCAGACAGGGCGATCTGCCTGAGCTCGTCGGGATTCATTCCCAGCAACCGTGTTTTCATACCTTAAAAACCCTCTGCAAAAATAGTACAAAAAAATCTTTATAATACCGAGTATTTTCATAACTTTGCGAGAAAGGGAGGCAAGTTTGACCTCCCGAATGGAAATAAACACTTAAACAACCTACATTATGGCTAAAGCAGTTGAAGAAAAGAGCGCCGCCGAAATCAATGCCGCCCGTCTGAAGGCATTGCAGGCGACAATCGACAAGATCGAGAAGGATTACGGGAAAGGGACGATCATGAAGTTGGGAGATCAGCCAGAATGGGATGCGAGCCAGGTCATTCCGAGCGGTTCCATCGCGCTCGACCATGCCCTTGGCATCGGAGGTTATCCGAAGGGTAGGATCATCGAGATCTACGGCCCTGAATCCAGCGGTAAGACGACCCTTGCGATCCACGCGATCGCGGAGGCCCAGAAATCCGGCGGAATCGCGGCCATCATCGATGCCGAACACGCATTCGACAGGAGCTATGCAAAAGCTTTGGGCGTCGACCTCGAGACGCTCCTCATTTCCCAGCCGGACAACGGCGAACAGGCACTCGAAATCGCGGACAACCTGATCCGCTCGGGAGCCGTAGACATCATCGTCATCGACTCCGTAGCCGCCCTGACCCCGAAGGCGGAGATCGAAGGCGAAATGGGAGAGAACAAGGTCGGACTCCAGGCCCGCCTGATGAGCCAGGCCCTCCGGAAACTGACCGCGAACATCTCCAAGACCAACACCTGCTGCATCTTCATCAACCAGCTTCGCGAGAAGATCGGCATCATGTTCGGGAATCCGGAGACCACCACCGGCGGCAACGCCCTGAAATTCTATGCGTCCGTGAGGATCGACATCCGCCGCGCCGCCCAGATCAAGGACGGGGACGAGGCGCTCGGAAACCGCGTGAAGGTCAAGATCGTCAAGAACAAGATGGCCCCTCCTTTCAAGAAGGCGGAATTCGACATCGTTTATGGCGAAGGAATCTCCCGCAGCGGTGAAATCGTGGACCTGGGCGTCGAGCTCGACATCATCAAGAAGAGCGGTTCCTGGTTCAGCTACAATGATTCCAAGCTGGCCCAGGGCCGTGAAGCGACCAAGCAGCTCATGGTGGACAACCCCGAACTCGCCGAAGAGATCGAGGGTAAGATCCGTGAAGCCATGAAAGGGGTCAACGACTAGCTAGTCTTCCCGCAACGCTTTATTGTAACAGTCCCGGCAGAGGGGTTCATAGATATCCTTCTCGCCGAGGACAACCAGTTTCTTGCTCTCGGAGAGCCGGTGGGAATGGTTCGCGAGGGCTCCGCAACGGACACAGATGGCATGGACTTTCTGGACATCCTCCGCGATGGCCAGAAGTCCTGGCATCGGTCCGAACGGCTTGCCGAGATAATCCGTATCCAAGCCTGCGATGATGACCCTTACGCCCCGGTTCGCCAGCTCCTGGACCACTTCGATGATGCTGTCGTCGAAGAACTGGGCCTCATCGATGCCGACGACCTCGACCGAAGGATCGACCTGCAGCATGCGGGAAGGGGACTTGATCGGTGTACAGGAAATGCTGTGGGAATCGTGTGAAACGACATCCAGTTCAGAGTACCGCTTGTCGAGGGTCGGCTTGAAAGTCGCGATCTTCTGCTTGGCGAACTGGGCCCTGCGGAGCCTTCTGATCAACTCTTCCGTCTTGCCCGAGAACATGGAGCCGCATATCACTTCGATGCAGCCTGATTTTTTGCTATTTTCTGAAAACATTTCCTTATATTTGTGATTATTGCTTGCAAATATAGTCAATTATGGAGAATAACAGCATAGAAATCCTGAAAGATTTCGAGTCCCGGATATCGGAACTGAAGGCGCGGATTTCGGCCCTCGAAGAAGAGATGGAAACCTTCCAGAAGAAGGAAGAGGAAAAGGCGGAGGCCGTAGGAAAAGAGGTGGATGTGGATTTCGACATCGACGTCATCGACCTGCCCGCGCCGGCCCCGGAGGAATCGGCTCCGGCCGCAGACTTGCCTGCCGACGACCTCCCGGCCGGAGACCTTCCCGCGGAAGACCTTCCCGTCGAGGAAATCCCGGTGGAAGATATTCCCGTGGAGATTCCTGCCCCCTCGGTTCCGGAGCCTGTACCGGTCCAGGAAGCTCCCGCAAAACCGGAAAAGGTTCTCCGTACCGTCGAAGGCAACTATCCCTGGCAGACGGCGATTCCGGGCATGCCCGTCAAGAATATCCGCAGCGCCATCTCCCTCTTCGACCGGGCCCTGTTCATCAACACCCTCTTCAAGGAGGACTACGCCCTGTATGACAGGACGATCAGCGACCTCAACGCCCTTTCGTCCCTGGACGAAGCCGTAGACTACCTGCTCGGCCATTTCCCGGACTGGAACCTCGGCTCCGACGTCGTCTACAGTTTCATCATGGCCATCCGCAAGAAACTCGGATGATGGCCGGGCGGCTCTATATCGTTCCAACCCCAGTCGGGAACCTGGAGGACATGACCCTGAGGGCCATCCGGATCCTCCGGGAAGCCGATCTCATCCTCGCGGAAGACACCCGCACCACCTCCGTGCTGCTGAAGCATTACGATATCCATGTTCCCCTTCAGTCGCACCATAAATACAATGAACACCAGACCTGCGAACTGATCAAGGAACGCATCCTGGGCGGGCTGAACGTCGCGCTCATCAGCGACGCCG
>JAEEGI010028624.1_pt1 | contig 10591 bp, 4 predicted proteins | sample 8958751 | NCBI WGS metagenome assembly JAEEGI01 (sample SAMN16246545, study PRJNA631951) | gut metagenome | biome: gut microbiome; feature: rumen; material: KS-attached | host: Bos | place: Iran: Karaj | collected 2018-10 | reverse complement strand
CCTTGAGGACGTCAACGCCTTCCCCGCCACCGAGGCGGTATGTCTTGCGCAGGTCTTTTAGCTCAATCAAATCCATGACAGTTCCTAGTTCTTAGTTCCCAGTTCTTGGTTCTTGGTTCCAAGTGGCCTTCAAAAACTGAATGGAGATTCAGAGACGTGAATCTCCATTCAGTTTTCATTTGCCAATAACGGGCAAATGCTGCCAATATTGTGATAGGGGGCGGGGAACATCACACTAACTGACAATCACTCGGTCATCTTGCGTGCAAGGTATTCGCGGAAAAGGCAAAGGCGGAGAAAACTGTCAAAATATGGCGCGAACTATTCCTTCGCCAGCACGACGTGCTTGCCGAGGAAGCCGATGCCGTATTTGCGTACGGAAATGCCTGCGGCCTCCATTTCGGCGGCGTAGCGCTTTTCGTCGATTTGGTCGCGGGCGGCGCGGGCCGCCGCTTCGAGCGCGGCGGCGATGCGTTTCCGGGATGACCGCGCCGGAATTTTCGGCGATTTCAGTTCGAGAATGACGCCGGGCAGCGGGACACCGGGGCGAGGCTTCATCGCGATGTCGGGGCGGCCGTCGCCCTCCTCGCGATTGGAACTGATCTCGTAGTGGTCGCGCCCTAGGGCGAGAAGCCCCAGAAGCAATCCGTGGAAGAAGTCCTCGTGCGCCATGTCGAAATAGCTGGCGGAGGATACGAGGAACGCCTCGACGGACTTGCGGAACTTCTCCGCGTCGCCGGCGGTCAGTGCGCGCATGATGCCGCGCACGTCGCCGCCGACTGAGGGGACGTTCTCCATTGGATCGAGTATGTCGTCCTTGAAGACCTTCCGCAACTCTTTGTTCGGGAACGTCAGAACGGCGTCACCGTCCTCGTTAGGCCCCGAAAGAACCTTGAGGTACCCCGTGTGGACCAGCAGCGACCAGATGATTTTCGGATTGTTCTGGATAATGCCGTATTTTCCGAGTTCCCTCGCGCAAGGGACGAGTTGGCCTTCTTCGCCGAAAAGACCTGCCATGTCCTTGCGCATTTCAGGCGTGAGCCTCGACAGGACGTCCGCCACGAGGTCGTTGCTGCTGGTGCTGTTCCAATATGGGGCCGGCTTGAAGTCATGTCTGACATAGTTGATCACGGACCAGGGGTTGTAGATTTCGGACGACCCGAAGCGGTAGCCGTCGTACCAGTCCTTCGCCTCGACGATTTGTTCTGGATGTCCGTAAACCGACAGCAGCTCCACCACTTCGTCCTCCGTGAAACCGAAGCAGTCGGAATAGTCGTCATCGAAAACGGACCAGACTTCAAGGTTGTTGAGGCCGGAGAGAACGCCCTCCTTCGCGACACGGAGGATGCCTGTAATGACGCCAAGACGGCAGTGTTTGCCGTCCTTCATCGCACCGGAGAGGAAGTTGCGGAAGAACTGTAGCGCCTCTTCGCCGAAGCCGTGCGTCGCGGCATAGTTGATTGGCGAGTCGTACTCGTCGATTAGGATTATAGGCTTTTCCTTGTGAAAGGCATGAAGGGCGGTGGCCAGAATGCCAAGCGCCCTGTCCGAATTCTCAGGGGATTTTTGCTCAATGCACAATTCGCGGTAGAAGGCACGTGCGCTCTCCTTGACTTTGGCGTCATGGAAGATGTCATCGTGCCGATCGAATTCATCGCGCACGGCAGCAACGATCTTAGACAAGGTTCGCGGCCAGTTGTCTCCCTTCGCGTCCTTGAATGTCATGTGGATGACCGGGTACTTGCCCTGCTCGGCGCGGTGCGCCGGGTCTAGCCACACCTTGGTTCCCTCGAAGAGGTGAGCGTTGGACTTTTCCGTCTTCTCGAAGAAGGTCTTGAGCATCTCGATGGCGAAGGTCTTGCCGAAGCGGCGCGGGCGGGTGAAGAGCGCGACTGTGGCGTCCTTGTCAAGGAGGCCGGAAATGAGCTGCGTCTTGTCGGCGTGCCAGTCGTGTTCGGCGATGTGCGCCCAGTCGCTGTTGCCTATTGGCAACGGCGGCAGTTTCGCGGGGATGTCTGTTGGTGCATTTTGCATGGCTTTTATGATAACACAACACCCGTTGCGGCGCAAGCGGCTCCTTCCAGACTTCCAGGCAGATTTGGGGCGACCACTTCAAGAACGGGCAAATGTGCCGCGACATGACGCTGTACAAGGACGACGATGGAAGGGCGTACCACATCTTCGCAAGCGAGAACAATTCGACGTTGCATGTGTGCGAACTCACCGACGACTATCTCGACTACACCGGCCGCTGGACACGCATCGCCGCACTTGACTGGACGGAGGCACCCGCAGTATGCAGGCATGGCGAATGGTACTATCTCATCGGCTCCGCCTGCAAAGGATGGAAACCCAATGCCGCTCGTTCCTATCGCGCAAAATCAATAATGGGGCCATGGGAACGCACAGAAAATCCCACTCGCGGGATAAACCCGGGGAACCAGCATGGCCCTGACATGACATGGGGCGGGCAGTCAAACTACATCCTCAAGATTGCAGATGAAGAATTCATAGCGATGTTCGACATCTGGAATCCCGACAATCAACTGGATTCACGCCTCATCTGGCTTCCAGTGAGCTTCCCCGAAGGAAGAATCTCCATCTCATGGAAAGACAGTCATTCCGTCCGAATCCCGCCGCAACCGAATTCCACGGGGCATCCGTTGAGCAAGTTGCCCTCGCTTCGAACGTCCTCGGAATTGCTGACTATGAACTGACACCCGTTCTCTCCAAAGGCGTTCTTCTCCGTCGACCCGGTGAAGCGGTTGTTCCTGAACAGCACGTCCGAGGCGTCGCTTACCCAAAGCGCGATGACCGGGTTGACGACTTCGTTGTCCTCGAAGACAAGGCCGTGAAGAGTTGCGGCCCCGCCGTTCCGGTTCCCAACCCGGAGCGTGCGCATGCCTCCCCACGAATCCACCACCCGGTTTCGGCGAAAGGTTATGTGATAGGGTGGAATGCCCTCGATGGAGGAGTGGTTGCCCACCATAAGCCCGCAGCCATGGACCGCCCGCTCGAACGTGCAGTCCTCGATAATCATGTTGCTCAACTGCGCGTTGGCCCCAGACCGCGTATTGCGGAAATGGCAGCGGCGGATGACCGAACCCACGCCAAAGGCACGGGGATCGCAGGCGTATGTCGTCCTGCCATCGCGATTGGGGAAACGGTCCTCGTAGACGCTCGCCCACGCGCAGGCATTGGAGACGACGCGGTTGAGGGAGACGTACTGCCCGTCCTCGGCCGAAAGAAAATGGCGGATGCGCCCTTCCGGCGCCACGCCGTGCATGAGGCCGGGAGAGGCCGCATAGTCCTTCATCATGCTGCATTTCCTGGACGGCACATAGTCGTTGATGCAGTCGTCGCCCGGCGCATCGACCTCGAAATCCGCGATGTACACGCCCCCGCACCCAATGAAGGAATCGGCATTGGTCGCGTAGATGAATCCGTCTTCGGGACGCACGACGCAGCTTTTGTAGGACGAGTAGCGGCCGGCGCCTCCGAACGCGGCGGCATACGACCGCCGCACATGCACGCGCTCCGCGGAGCAAAAGGACGAGTAGTCATTCAGGGAGACGGCACTGGCGTGTATTCTGTTCGGCAACACGAGATTCATCCCGACGCGCAAGTGCACGATGGGCGATGTCGGGTCCATCTGGAGACGCCAGACGCCATCGCCCAGGTCGACGGAGGGCGCGTGGTTCCACGAAAGGTTCTGCGTACGGAATATCGTGCCGTCGTCCGCGTATGCCGTGCAGCACTTCCACCCGCCGTTCGCCATCAGATTGGCATCGTCCGGACGCAACGTCCTGGCATCGTGGCGGATGGTCACCTGCGCCTTGCCGTAATCAAGCGCGAGAATCTTGCCCTGGCAATATGTCGGATGCGCGACCGTCACAGAGAAATCGCGCAACGCCACGTTATGGCAGGCCGAAACCGAGACCGTTCTCCTGGCATAGATGTCCCCGACCAGCCACGTCTTCTCCGGCGAGACGCCGCGGATGAGCAGGTTGGACTGGACGTTGACCGGCAAACAGGCGGACCTCTTCTTTCCATCCGTGTCGGCGAACCTGAAGCGCCCCTCCCCGATGTGCAATATGGTCGGCTCGCCATTCCGTGCCTTGACGGCGGCCATCGCGCGGTCCCATGCGGGTGAGTTGTCGGTCGTGCCGTCGCCCTTCGCACCGAAGTCGCGGACGAAGTCCAGCACCAGCGGGTCGTTTCCGGGATCGGTCGCGGACTGCTCGCGCGGGAACGACTGCCACGCCGCCAGTTCCTCGTCGAAGTAGCGGAGGAACTCGTCCAAGTCGTCCATGGCCGTGTAGGCGTAGTACACGTCGTCGGGATGCTTCGAGGCGAGATTCCGCCGGACGTACGCCGGCATCGTCCCCGCGACCTCGTACCGCGCCAGCGCCCGTTCCCGCTGCAGGCAGTCGTTGCCGTCGAACGTCTCCTCGATGCGCCGCCGCGCCGCGGCCAGAAGATTCTCGTAGCGGACGATGCGGGCCTCGGCCGTCTTCCGGAAGGCGGCGATTCTCTCCGCGGGCACGGCGTCCGGGCTGAACGCGCGCTTTCGCGCGCCGCCGGATTTGGTTCCGGGGACACAGACGACGGCTACGGCGGTGTTGGACGGGGAGCCCGTGTAGGCGGCGGTGAAATGGCCGTCGCCGATCGCCGTGGCGTTGACGTCGCCGGCATCCAAGGGGCGTTCCTCCTGGCCTTCGGCGACGACCTCCGGATTGGGCCACCCGGCGGGATTGGCGAAGACTTGCGACGCGTCCGCGACGCGTCGCTTCAGCTGCCGCGCCCCGCGATGGTAGTAGTAGTTGAAGACGCGCCCGGACGACTTGTCGTAGACCAGGCTCGGCGTGGAGGCGTTCACATCGGATATGTTCGTCCTGGCGCGCGTCCATGTCGCGCCGCCGTCCACGCTTGTAATCTGGAACAGGCACGGCGCGCCCTCGGAGCGCGCCACGGCGAGAATCCGCCCGCCGCCCAGCCATACGCCGCAAGTCTTGGTCGGCCATTCAGCGCGCGCGAGGCCGTTCTCGACCGTCCGCTGCGTCCAGGTCCGTCCATCGTCGGCGCTCGTCAGGACGCCCCAGGCCCCGTCGGCGGCGTCGGGCGCGTAACTTCCGGCGAACCAGAAGCACATGAGGGCAGGCGGATCCCCGACCGTGAAGATGTCCGTGATCTGGATTGGATTTGGGTCGAGGGCCAGAGTTGAGATTTTCTCCCATGAAAGACCGTCGGTGGTGCGCCAAAGGTCATGGCGCCTGCCGGAACCCCAGCCGCCTCCGTCCGGACAGCTACGCACCCAGAGAAGCATGGCGCCGGAGGAGTCAAGACCCTTTCCGACCGGCACCTCGCCCCATTCCGGCGAATTGCAGACGCATTTCTCGGCGGACCATGCCGTGCCGCCGTTTTCCGAGACGCGCGCGAACACGCCGCGCGCCCCCTCGTCGACGGTGTGCGCCGAACCCCGGCTGTAGGCGCAGACAAGGCGTGTGCCGACGGCCTGTATCATCGGCCATGCGTTGTAGCCGACGGCGTACTGGACGATGGGCACCGTGGCGGGCGGGACCGGGCGCAGCGGCTCACCGCGGGAAACCAGCGCGCAGAGCGACGCGAGGAAGGCGCAAAGCGCCGCCTTTGCTGTGAAGACTTCACCGGACATGTGTTCCATTTCCCTTCGTACTTTAGTGTAAAATCAGCGTGAAGCCAAGGGGGCTCACGGTGAGATAGACCCCGTCTTCGCAAAGCTTGAGCCGGAATCGCGCGTTTTTGCCGACCTTCTCCTCGTCAAAGACGGCGCCCTGGAGCCTCTCGGCGTGGCCGTACGACGTCGCCTCGGCGATTTTGACGGCAAAGGGTTTGGGCGGCATGTACGCCAGATTGTCCAGATCCACCCTCATTGCGCCGCCGAACGTCAGTTTGCCGTCGACGGACAGCACGTCAAGTGAACCGTCGTCATTGAACGCCAGACGCCATTTCGCCCCGTCCGCCATCTCGATGTCGCCGTATGCCGCCAGCGTCTCCGCCCTGGCCGCGTCCCCGCCGGCCGCAAGCTCGCCGACAATGGCCGTGCCGTTCGTGACCGTCCCTTCCCCCGACAGGGACATCAGTTCGTGTTCCCGTCCGTTCAAGTCAAGCGACGATCCCGTCGCAAGCGCAACGCCCGGCGGATTGCCCGAGACGTCTTCGTTGTAGACCCCGAGCTGCCACTTGCGCGAAAGATACGCCTCGACCTGGCGGCATTCGGCATCGGTCAGCACCCGGTCGTAGAACAGAGCCTCCGAAAGATAGAGACACCCGCATTTGTCCGCATAGCTCGCGCCGTTCGAATCAAGGAAGCGCCCGTCAAAGGCGAAGCCCTCGGCGCTCGTCGACGGTCTGGACGGCGTATCTACAGTGCGCATGGAAAGGACATTCCACAGTTCCGTGAACCCGGTCGTCGTCGATGAGACCGAGGTCGCATTCAACCGCCAGTTTGCGTTCAGGGCCGCCGAATCGGCGAACGATGCGTTCAGAAAGGCGTTCTGCTTCTTGGTCAATCCGAAACTCGCACCGTCAATTGGATTTCCACGATGGAAATTGTAATGGCGCGACGCAGAATCCGAAGTGTGTCCGCCGCCCAGCAGGTAGCCGCCGGCGATTTCGGAATCGATGACCCAGAAGACCGTGCGGATGCCGGTCATCTCGGCGAACTGTCCGTTCTTCATGAAGCGCAGGCCGTTCTGCTTGTTCCAATAAAGGCGCATGTACTTGCGGCCCTGACTGTCGGCCACGCGAAGCGGCGCATTGGCCTCGGTGTCGACGAGCGGCACGCACTTCCAGCCGTTGCCGCTGACATCCGCCCACTCCCTGACAGCTCTGGTGTCTGTGAAATCCGTATGGTACGTCACGCCCTGGTTCGCGTCGAAATGCGCCATCAGCCCGTTGGTGGCGAATCCGTCCGGCGAAACGACGCCGCTCTTGCGAAGCGTCAACGTGCAGCCGGCCGGCACGGAGAGAGAACCTTCAAGCGTGTCGACGGCGATGCCGGGGGTTGATTCAATCGCGCCGTCATCCATGACCAGCCTCGAAGCCTCGATCGGCTTTGCCGACTCGACCGTGCCGCCGTCGACGGCCAGAGTGGCGAACGAGGCGACGTCGGCGGTCTTCGCCGGCACGGTCTGCGGCGCGGCGTTGAGCCATTTCGCCATCAGCCTGTTGCGTGTCGCGACCTTCTCGCGTTCCGTCAGCTCCCGGTCGTAGACGACGACCTCGGCAAGATACTGTCCGCCGCGCTGCGCCGTGTAATTGCCGTACGAGGTGTTGACGCGGTCGCAGGCGAAGCCTGACGCATGCGCGCCGGACGCCGTATGGAACTCGACCAGCTGGAACTCGTCCGCAAAGACATATCCGCCTATCGTGGATGAGTCGGTCGCCACGGCCACCCCGTTCACGAGAACCGACGCCCCCGTGCCCCAAATCATCTGGTTGGCCATGGCGCGGAAGAACATTCCGGAACCGTTGCCCATGAAGTCGTATGACGAGCCGCCGCCGTCAGAAGGGAGTGTCGTCGACCCCAGCAGGCACTGCATCTTGCCATGCGGACGGACCACGAGATACGCGTGGCGGATGGCGTCGACAGACTCCGTCCACGCCATCATGCGGCCGCCGTTCGCCTCGCCGTTCGGCCCGAAATCCACGACCGGAAGGCCGTTGCAGAGTCCGTCGCCCTCGGTTATCCGCCACGGCATGCGCGACGCCGTCGGTTCGTAGGCGACGATGCCCGTCTTCGGGCGGTCAGTGTCGCGCCACTGCGATACGAAGTTCGTGCCGCCGACCTCGTGGAAAAGGAAGGAACTCCCGTCGCTGGCATCGACGTGGAAGGCCGCGTTCGGGGCGATTTCGCTGTCGGTGGCGACGTCGAGCCGCGGCAGCAATTTGAACTTGCCTTCCGCCACGGTGAGGTTCGCCCCCTGACGAACGTCCATGACCTCGAGCGTCCCCGCGCCTTTCTTTGTCAGACTGGAGGCGCTGGTCAGCACGCCGACGCGCGCCGCCCCTTTCCCTGAGACGGAGACGTCGGCCGTTCCGGTCACGTTGAGCTTGGTGGCGTCAACATGGCCTTCGTCATTGGCGCGCGCATAACCTGCGACCGGCGTCTGCGTCCACTTGGCCGACAAGAAGGCCTGCGCCGCCGACATCTCGGCGGCGGATAGGACGCGCGCATAGACGACCAGTTCGGCGAGGCGGAATCCGCCGGCGTTCTCGTGCGCGCCGGACTTGCCGATGGCCGAGACGAAATCGCCGATCGTCTGCACGGCCACGACCTGCCAGCCCGGTCTCGGATAGCCGCGCGCCGGGTCGATACGCCTGCCGTCCACGAACGTGACCCCGTTCGTGCCGCTCATCGTCTTGTGTCGCATTTCCACGCCGTTGGTCGTCTTGGGGGCCGTTGTCCACATCGGGAGACGGAAATCGTTGACGGTCATCCAGCTGTCGTCCTGGCGCTGCAGGTTGTTGACGGCCCTGCTGAAGTCCGCATAGTAGGAAGCCGACGTGACTGCCGTATTTCCAAGCAGATGTCCGCCGGAATGCGTCGTGTCGACCACCGCGAACGCCGTGACTGCGCCGTCGGCGACGATGACCTGCTCCTTTGCCGGCGCCAGGCGGAACTCGAGATACCTGCCGCTGCCGTAGTCGCCGAAGTCAAGTGCCGGACGCCCGGAACCCAGCGCATCCGCCACCAGCACGGGGCGCGCGGCGGCGCTCGGCGCGCAGGCGACGAGATTGGCGGCGGCCTCGCTGCGGAAAGTCATGTTGCCGAGATTCTTCCATCCCGTCACGTAGGTCACGCCCCCCTCGGTTTCCGTCGTCAGCGACGATGTGTCCGAGGCGTCGAAGTGCAGAAGCACGGCGCCGCCGGGAAGCGAAGCCCCCTCCGTCGTGGCGCGCGGGAACTCGAGTGTGCCGCCGTTCAGCGTGATGCCGGGGCCGTAATGTTCGGCCGTGTCCACGGAGAGCGTCCCTTCCCCGGTCTTTGTGAACGTCGCGCCCCAACGTCCGCCCTTCAGCGTCGAGACCGAGACCTTTTCGCCGGCCGCGACGTTCGCCGTCATGTTCACCCGTCCGTTCTCAACGGTACCGTCCTTGTAAGGGCGCAAAGTGCCGACTCGCGCGTCGCCGTCCCATCCCGGAAGCGACCGTCCGAACCACTTGTGCAGCAGATAGTTCTCGACGGCGCCGCGCTCGGCACCGGTCAGCACTTTGTCGAAAAAATACATTTCGGCGATTCTTTGCCCTCCATTGTTCTGCGGACTGCTCGTCGTGAGTCCAAGGCCGATGCCATAGGCGTTGTTCGTGTCCTTGAAGACGGCCGACAGAACTTCCCAGCCGCCGTTGAAACCGGCGCGTCCGGGCCAGGTCACGCCGCCGTCGTGGTAGAGCCATCCCCAGATGAAATCCCAACTCGCCGGATGCTTGACAACCGGACTCGAATAGGTCACCTGTGCACTCCAGGCCACGCGGGGGTTGTTGCCACGCTGGTATTCGACCTTGGTTGTCGAGTGGGTCATTTCATTGTAGCCGTAGCCGCCGCCAAGGAAGCAGCCGCCGCCATTGGCGCTGTTGAAGACGGCGACAACCGTCCGGATGTTGTCCAGGATGTTGGCCTTGCCGCCCAGCGTCGCGTCGTCGACGGCGTCGAATACGAGCGCCCGCTTTGAACCAATGCTGCCGAAATCCAGCACGGCCTGCCCGTTCAGCGTCGACGAGGCCGAACCGCCGTAGGCCGGCGGGACCATTCCGCTTGACCACGGCAGGAAGGCGCCCTCGCCGGGGGTGGACGCCAGATAACGGCCATTGCCGTTGGAGGACGGCAGTTTCGTCACGTACTTGACGCCGTTCGACTCGGTGAAGGTCCAGCCGTTGGTGTCCGTGCAGTCAAAGGAGAACAGGACGTTCCCGTTCAAGGATGACGGGAACGCGTGCGCGACAGGCGCATCGGCCATTATCGTGCCCGATGCGTTCGGCCTGACGGATGTATTGTCCTTGACGGGCCAGTCCGCCGCCAGCGCAAGGCACGCCGCTCCGCAGAACGCCATAGTTAATGAGGCTTTTCGTGTTGACATTGGGTCTTCCTTTCTCTTGGTGAGGCAACAATTATACTGCGTCTCGCCGGGGAAAAAGAAAGGAATCCACCGATGAATTTAGTGATAAATCCACCGATGCGCCTGAAGAGGCGGATCTACCTCCGCGCAGCCAGCGTCCATTGGCGCACGGTCTTGCCGACGCGGCGCTTGAAGACGTGGCGGAAGTCGACCAGGGAGGCGTAGCCGCACATGTCGGCGACGAACGACGCGGGTTTCCCCGCGCGCAGCAGGTCCTGCGCGCGGGCCAACCGCGCATCGTGTATCGCTTCGAGGATTGAGCGGCCAATCACACGGCGGAAGAGGAGGTCTGTCTGCGAGCGGCTGAGTCCCGCCACCGCCACGACATCCGGCGGGGCGAAGCCCGCCTCGCACGCGTGGAGCCGGATGTGCTCCATGGCCCTGGCTATACGCCGGTCGGCCGCGAAGAGCGACGAGGCGCGCCGCACCACGCG
>JAEEGI010028621.1_pt1 | contig 10591 bp, 6 predicted proteins | sample 8958751 | NCBI WGS metagenome assembly JAEEGI01 (sample SAMN16246545, study PRJNA631951) | gut metagenome | biome: gut microbiome; feature: rumen; material: KS-attached | host: Bos | place: Iran: Karaj | collected 2018-10 | reverse complement strand
TTATTTAATTTTCTATTTTTTAATTATTTCTGATGGTTAAGTTTATGAAATTTTTTAGAAAAGTTCAAAAAAAAGAATGGGAAAAAGATTATATAGACTATAAATCATTAAAGCATTTCATAAAGGAAAATATTAATGATATAAATTTTGATGTTTTATATAATTTTACTTCTAAATTAGATAATGAAATAAGAAAAATTTTTGTTTTTTACATGAATCAAGAATCTAAAATTTATATTTCAATTAATCAATGTTTACATAATAAAAAAAATTATCATAATTATGATGAATTTAATTTATTTGATGAATTAAGTATTTTAGCTGGAATATCAGTTTTATTATATGATTTAATAATTTATATAAAATATAATATACAAGCTACTGAAAAAATTCTTAAAAAATTTGATAAAAAATTTTATTCTATTACTCAAGGAACTTATACTGCTAAATATTATTATTCTAAAATTACTGATGAAGGAAGTGATTTAAATTATATTTTTAAATTTAAAATTGTTAATGAAGTGATTTCTATTATTAATGAATTATCTTTAAAACTTCAAACTCAAATAAAAAATTTAAATAGAAGGAAAACTTATACAAAAAATGATTTAAAAACTAATGATCAAATTAATGTATTAAATAAAGAGCACAAAATATTACATTCAAAAAATAATAATGAAAATAATTTACAAACTGTGAAAAATAATATTCAAAATTATATAAAAATAATAAATTTAAATCAAGGTAAAATAGAAAATCCATATAGAAATTTAGAAAACACATATAAATTATGGAAAATAGAATATTCAGATATATCAGATTTATCTACAAGTTTTGATATATATAATTCAGAAGATATAGATAATAATTATAGAAATGAAAAATTATTGGATTCTAATGTTTCAAATAATGATTTAAGTCAATTTTTTATTGATCAAAAAATTTATGATAATTCTTATATTTTATATTTATGTTTTATATTATATGGAATTCTTGAATTTTTAATTATAACTGATAATCATTCTTTTATTATAAAAAATACTACTCAAATTTCTTATAAAAAAATGGGAATTACTTTAATTTCTTGTCCTTTAGGAATGATCAGTTTAAATTTTATTGCAAAATTTATTAAAATCAATTCTTTCAAATCATTTTTAATTTTTTCTTTATTCTTTTCAATTATTGGTTCTATTTTATATTGTTTTGATAATATTTTGTTTAAAATTGCAGGAAGATTTTTAATTGGTTTATCTCTCATTGAAATATTACTTAAAAAATATATTATACAAGTTTTCCCAAATAAAAAAATAAGAAATTATTTTTCAAATATAAGATTATTTTCAATTTTCGGAAAAATAGTTTCAAGATTAATTGTAATTCTTGGAATATATATAAAAGAAAAAATTAATGAATTTAGTACATTTTTTTATTCTTCTATAATATGTGCTTTTTTTTCATTTATTATTTTAATAATAATTATATCTAAATTTAAAGTAACTATTGATAGTTTAAATTATACCTTTTCAAATAAAGAAATGACTTTTTATGTGAACAATAATAATAATGATTTAGATAGTAAATTATTAAATGAAAAAATGAATAGAATTAATATTGAACATAATAATGATAATGTAGATTTAGTTGCAAAATCTATTGAAGAAATAATTAAAAAAACTCATATTAATAATATTATCATTTTTATTTTATTATGTTTAACTTATTTAATGACTTTTTCATCATTTCATTCTTTTTTAATTTATATTTCAAATTTCTTTGATTTAGAAAAAAAATTTATTGAATTGTTTATAATTGTATATTGGTTAATAATTTTAATATTTGATTTCCTTTTCACTAGTTTTTTAAAAAAAATAAATCAACCAAGAAGTTTATTCTTTCCATTAATTATTTCAAATGTTTTAGGATTAATATCATTTTTATTTAAACATAAATTTATGGATTATCAATATATTACTTATATTTTATTTGGCTTTATATTAATAATGTCAATTTTATTAAATATCTTAATTATATATTTATATGAAAAATTAATTGTAATTAATTATAAAATATTCTCAAAATTTTCATCGGTGTATGTTTTATATTTATCAGGAATAATAGGAATGATAATTGGATATGGAAACATATTTTTCTTTATAAATAAAGAAATCCATTTAAAAATGATATGTATAATTCATGCTATAGGATATTTATTTATATTTATTTATACTTTAATAATGTATAAATCTTTAAAAATTGGAGCTATTCAGAGATTGTTAAAAATGGAAGAAAATAGTGAAATTGAAAATATATATTTTTAAACTATTTAATTTATTAAATTTATTTAAAAAAAATGGACGAAATTTCTGATAATAATCTTTATTTATTATTTATTTTCCCAAATGAAAAGGAAGATTTTGACAAATTTGGTATTAATTATCAATTTAAAAATATGAATAGTTATATATGTTTTGATTTATTTTGTCAAAGAAAAAATAATATTTTCATCGGAAAAATTGGAGATAATGTTGATAATGAATTAATATCTGAATTATTTGCTGAAAAAATAATTTTACCTTTAAATATGAATAAATGTATTTTAAAAATTACTTTTTTAAATAATAATTTAAATTTTGAAAATTCAGAATTAATTAAAGGAATAATATTACTTGAAGGTTATTATCCAAATGAATTAAATGATTTTTCTAAATCAATAAAAGAATTTATTGAGGGTTTTATTAAAAATATTTCTGATATAATATTATATTTTAATTCAAACATTGATAATGCTATAAATGGTAAACAATTTTTAATAAAAAATGAAGAAATAATTTTACCAGATTATTTGAACAAACTTTTTGAATATAAATATGAAAATAAAAACCAATGTGATTTATATTATCACAATAATAATGATATTAATATGCATACAATTAAATTTTTAAAAGAAAATATTTTTAATTTAGATTTAATAAATAAAGAAGAAAATAATATAATAAATCTTTTTAAAACTTCTTTAATAAAGCATTTTAACTTCGATAAAATTTTTTCTTTTGGGAATCACATATATATTTCAAGAAATAAAATAAACGTATAATAACTTAAATAAAACAAATATATATTACAATATATAAAATAAAAGTAATTATTAATCTTTATATAAATCTTTTAAAATATTTTCAACTTTAGATAAAATTTCTTCTTTCTTTTCTTTAGACTTTTCATTTTTTAATTGTTGTAAAAGAGTTCGAGGATTATTTTCTCCTTCAGGAAAATCAATATTATTTTCATCTAAATAACCTAAAATTGCTTCAATATTTTCAATTTCTTTGTCATTTTTTTCATCTATTTCATTATCACTTATTTTTTCTTTTCCAAAATCATGTTCTTTTATCTTTCTCATCATTTCATCATATTCACTTATTATTTTTTTCCTTTCTTCATTATATTTTAAATATATCATTAAAGATTTATGCAAGAATTTTTCGATAAATTCTTTGAAATTTACTGATAATCTTAAAAAATCACTTTTTTTCAATACAAATAATTCACAATTTCTACTTTTAACTTTAATATTAAATCTTAATTTTTCATTTAAACACATTTCAATTTCTCCAAAATTATTATTTTTCTTAATTTCCTTAATTTCTCTTTCCCAATATTTTTTATCCAAGGAAAAGATAATAGTACCTTTAGTAATAAAATACATTTCATCTATCATATCATCACATTTATATAAAAAATCATTTTGTCCAAATTTAACAGGTTTTAACAAAGGAGCAACATAAGCGAAAAAATCACTAGGTTGATCTTTAAAAAAATATAAATTTTGAACGACTTTATCATGCATAATTTGACTTAATTCAATTCTTAATTTATTAGGTAATTCTTGTAAAAATTCCATTTTATCTTTTTGATTTCTACTTAAATCAAATTTAATAACTTTTCTGACTTTATCATATAATTCTTTATCTAAATGATATTCTTTTTTAATAGAAGCTAAAATTTTTAATTTTTCATTCATTTCTTCGCTTTTTTGGTCCATGGCAGCGACAATAGAACTTAAAGATCCAATAGCAAAACTATACATTAAGACTCCAAAAGACATAATAAATAAATTATATATTCTTTCAATTGTAGTTCCAGCACTAACATCACCATAACCTACAGTTGTAACTGTCATTAAAGTCCAATAGAAACTTAATATATATATCTGAAAATTTGATGCATCTATATATCCTAATCTTACTACCCAACAATTCGGATTCAAATCTTCTAATTTAGCAACAAAATACCATATACATGTACTCAAATGAGATAATAATAAAAATGTCACAAGAAATGTTAATAATTTCTCTATATTTGCATTTATTTTAAATTTTTCAAAAAATAATTTTGATAAAGAATTACCTCCTTTTTTCTTCATTTTTGATAAACGAAGTACTTTTATTAATTTTGTTAACTTATATATTTTTGGTATTCTACTCATTTTTGAAAATTTTGTTATTTCACTTGATTTTCCATCAACAACTAACCAAAATGGAAAGACACTAATTAAATCAATAATAAACCATCCACGTAAATATTTAATAACAATTAATTTATGATTTTTAACTAAATTTTCTTCTTTATCATAATAAGCACAAAAGAAATTTAAAACAATATCAACCAATAAAAAAACATCAATAATAATATCAGAAATATCTTCTTTAGTATAATCTTTAAAAGCAATTTTATAAGGAGTAACAACTGAAGAATATAAAACTAAAATAGCAATAAAAACATCCCATAATTGTTTAAAAAGAGAATCAGGTAAAATTAAACAACTTTTTTTTTTTTCATCTTCACTTTCTGAATCTTCAGAATCAGTATCACATATTTTTTCTCTTTTAATTAATTTTCTATTATCTTTCTCAAAATCATCTTCTGAACTTTCTGAAGAAGAATATTTTGAAGAAGTCATATTTGAACTTTTACTATTTGAATTATTTGAGGATTCACTTTTATTTGAATTTTCAGAATTTTCTTTTTTTAAAAAATCTTCCATTTTTTTCCTTTTTTTCTCATTAAATAATATAAATGTTTTTGCTAACTTATTTTTTGCTATTAAATCTTCTTCATATGATTTTGAACTTATATATGAATTTCCATTTATCTTTTTTTTTAATGATCCTGTTTTTTTTTAATATGTTTGTATCATCTAATAAAAGATTTAAATTATTTGGCTTTATTGTTGTTTTAAATTCCTTCTTTATTAAATCTCTTTTTGAACTTGTTAATAAGGAATTTATTGTTTCTGAAACTTCGTTATTTGTGTTTCGAGAATTATTTGTGTTTATCATTTTTTTTTTTATAAAAATTTTTTAATATATATTAAATTAAATAATATTGTTTTTTTTTCTTTTGGAAATATCAAAAATGTATTGTTATTTACAATTTGAATTATTGGAAAATTTATAGTTATAATTTTTTATATCAATCAAAAATTCATTTCTGTAATTAATAAATATTCAAACACTTATTTTTAATATTTGATTCCAGTGTTAACTTTATTTTTAATCCATTATCTCCATTACTTAAATTAATATGAGGATAAACTAAATTTTAGAAGAAATGTTTTCACTTACTATTTTTTTATTTGACATTCAAAATATTTTATTTTTTTCAATTTCACATTGATGAATATTATAATTAATATTATAAGGATAAATATAATATAAAGGAATTTTTGAAGTATTAGAATTTATATAATTATTTTTTGGAATATAATATAATATTCTTTAATATTAAATTTATCTTCATTAATTTTGTTTTCTTAATTTTCAATTTTAATCAAATAAGTTTCATTATTTATAGTATCATTATATTCATTTATTTTATTGTAACAATTTGAATATTTCTATATTTTATTTTATTATAAATTGAAATTAATGCTTGTACCAAGTAAATTTATTTTAAATTTTGAATTTTTATCATTTTAACTACCAATTTAATAAAAATTTCCTGTTATTATTAATTTTTTCCTTTCAAATTTATATGGAATTTTATAATCTTGTAATGAGATTCTTTGGTTTCATACTTTTATTGTTTCATTCCTTATTAAAGGAACTAATCTTTGCTTATTTTCTAATATATTTTCCTCATTTTTTCTACTTTCTGTTCCCATTTTTTGACTTTTTTAATATCTTTTTAAATATTTTTAAATTTTTCTTTATAATATTAAAAAAGATGTTAGGATTTTTATCATTAAAAGTTGAATGTTTCTTTCAAAAAAAATAAATAATTCAAAAAAAAATATATATAAAAATAATAAATATTTAAAAAAGAATAAAAACAAATTTATTAATCCAAAAAAAAATGTTAAAATTTCCAAATTTAAAATATATCCTCTTCTTGATAATAATTACAGAAATATCATCTTCTCCCTTGAAATTCCTTGAAGAAGAAGAATCATGTGACTGTTCCTATGAAGTTTTGCACCAAGACTGGTCAAATCAAACACACCCAACTCCTTCATCTATAAAATCCCAATGTTCCTACATAACAAAATGTTGTGAAGGAACATATTTCACAATATTAAAAATTCATTATTGTAATTCAATTCCTTCATCAATAACAATGATAATAATAATATTATTAATTCTCCTTTGTTTCTACATTCTTTCTTCAACAGGAAATGATTACTTAGCTAATGTATTAGGAAGAATATCAGAAAAATTAAAATTATCTCAAAATTTAGCAGGTCTCACTCTCCTCGCTTTAGGGAATCAAGCTCCTGATGTTGCTGTTGCTATAGTTGCAGGAGGAGACCAAAATGAAGGATTCTCTACCGCTTTAGGAAGCCTTCTAGGAGGAGGAGGTCTCGTTGTTGGTCTTGTTTGTAGTTCAGTTATTGTCCTTGGAAATGGAGTCAAGGTTTACAAAGGTAATTATGTTAGAGATATTGGAGTCTATTTAATTGCGATTTTTATTATCATCTCTTTTGGATATTTTGCTCAGAAAATTAAATTTTGGATGGCTATTGTTATATTCTCTATTTATATTCTATATGTTATAATTTGTGTTTTTATGGATAAAGAAGGAAAAAAAAAATTAGAAAATAATGATGCTATGAAAAGTTTTCTTGGAGATAGGGACTTTTTAGCTAAGATGTATGATGATTCAGGTGTTCAGTCTTATACTATTGATTCTGAAAATAATACTATTGAAAGTAATAATGATAAAAATAATAATGAGAATAAGGATAATATAAATTATAAAATTGATGACAATTTTGAAGATAATAGATTAGTTCCTGAAGATAGTGTTGAAGATATCATAGAAGATGAAATAGAAAGGAATTTATTAGAAGATAATAATGAACAAAAAGAAAGACAAAAAGAAAAAGAGAATGAAAAGAAAGAAAAACCGAAAAAAAAAGTAAAATTCAATTTAAACAAGTATATAAAACAATCATATTACAAGAATAGAATTTCAGAAGGAGGTCGACAATCAATAAAAAGTGATAATTACAAAATGTATAGTAAATTTAAATATGATTTAATAAGATATTACCTAACAACAGATAAAACAAAATGGGAAGAGAAGACATTATTTCAAAAGATAATATATATAATATTAGATTTTCCATTAAATTTTATTAGGGATTGTACAATTCCAGCATTTGAAAAGGAAAAATGGAAAAGATCAATGTTTATTTTTCTTCCAATATCTTTATCAATCTTTTTTACAATAATATTCAAATTATATTCTTTATATATAACTCATTTCAAAATAATAATAATATATTATATAATATGTATAATAATATCTTTAATATTTTATTGTAAGACATATCGTGGTTCATTACCAAAAGCAGAGAACATAATATTATTTTCATCATTTATTCTCTCAATATTATGGATATGGGCAGTAACAAATATATTAATGGATATGATATCATCGGTAAAATTATTACTTCCAATAGAAATATCAGAATCATTTTTATCGATGACAGTATTAGCATTAGGAAATTCACTTCCAGATTTTATAGTAGATTGTTCACTTGCAAAAACAGGATTTGCTGAAATGGCTTTAAGCGGTGCAATAGGTGCTCCTGTCTTTGGTATCACTTTCGGTTTAGGTGTCTCTCTCATTAAAAAAATGATCAATGAAGGTATTGATCATGATCTAGATTTTAATTTTGATTTACATGGAAAAAATGCAGAAACTAATAAAATCATTCTTTGTGGATTTGCTAATTTAATTCTTTTGTTATCTATGCTTATTGTTATGGGATTTGTTAATAAGTTTGTTATTAAAAAATATGTTGGTTTCTTTGGATATGCTATTTATACTCTCTTTATTTTAGCTATTGTTTATTTTACCTTTTTGGAAAAGTATTTTTGAAATTGTTTTCATATTTTTTTATTTTTTAATTAGATTATTATTTAATTTATTTATTATTATTTATATAATTAAATTTGTTTTTTTTTATTTCTTTTGTTTTTTTTATATTCCTCCATAATCTTCATTTTGGTTGTTATTATTATTATCTTTTTTATCTATTGTGTATTTTATAGAAAAAATATCTTCTTCATCACCATTTTCCATTGGAGTTTCATCGTTTTTTAAATTACTTTTTTCTTCTTTATCTTCTGAACTGAAATTATCTGAAGAATATAAATTTAATTTACTTAATATTGGATTTATAATTTTTTCTTTAAGTGAAAAAATAAAATCTTTAAATCCAAAATCTTCGTCAGTACTAATAAAATAAAGAAAAACACAAAAAATAATAGTTAAAACAATATAAACAATAGTGGACAAATAAATAAAATTAAAAATTTTTTTATAAACAGAAATAGTAGGTAAAGGACATATTTTTTTAAAATACAAAGTAATTTTTCTTCCATCAGAAAAAGGAAGTACAATATCATAATTATTACTATAATCATTTTTTAAATTATTCATATTACAATCAAAAGCAATATTAATATTATCTTTAAACTCATTAATTTTTCCTCCTTTATTTCCTAAATCTCCAATAATTTTAATTTTAATAATTTCATTTGTTAAAGGATGAATTTCAATAGGTAATAAATTAATATCATCATTAATATTATTTTTTTGAATTGAAATAATTAAATTATTAGAATAAACAATAAATTCTTTATTTTGATTTTGACTATCAACAGGATTAAATAAATAAAAATAATTATCTTCAATAATTCCATTATTAATAGTTAATTCAGGTTGATTTGAATTAGAAATAATTTCTAAATTTATATTAGGATTTTTACCATATAATTCACCAACACATTTTTTAACCCAAATTAATTGAAAAGGATTACAATTTTCAGGATTAAAAGTTAATTTAATATTAGTTTCTCCCATAATATTTTTTTCACAATTATATTCAATTTCAATAGAATTAGTTTGAGTATTATTATCATTCCCATTTGAAATATCATTTATTTTAAAAACAGGTTTTGAAACAGTTAAATTTGTAGCTTCTACATTTATTCCTATTGAAGGAAAATTTCCCTTATTTATATCTTTCTTCTCTGTTACATAAAATATATCTGATGTTCTTAATTCAGGTGATACAAATGGAGATGGAGAATTCTCTTGAAATGGTATTGATATTTTATTCTCATCTATATATATATTGTTTATTTCTTTTTGAGATTCTTCTAAATTTTGAGATATTGATATTCCACATTTTTCGCTTTTAAATTTTTCCAATATCATTATTATTATTAAGAAAGTTATACTTTTTTTTTTTGACATTTTTTTTTTTAAATTTGTTTTTTTGAATTTTTTTTTAATTAAGAGATATAATCAATTTAATATTTTTAAAATTATATTAACAATTAATTATATTCTTGAATTTAATGATTATTTTTTTTTTTCATATAAATATTTCCCAACAGTATTCATTAAATCTTGTTTATCTAAAATACTTTTTGTATTCATTTCTCTAATTTTTTTTTGAACTTCATTCAAAGTATAAAAATCATTTAATTTATATTTAATAATAATTTTTTGTGCCATTTTTTCAATATCACTATCAATTAATTTAACACCAAATTTATCATTATTATTTTTTTCCATTGAAGTAAATCTTTTCTTTGTTTCATCTTTAGGATTACTAATTCTGGAATTTCTATTTATAATTTCATCATAATCTGCAAATTTATTATTTTGAATATTTTTTTCGTCTTCCAAATTTTGATAAAGAATATTTTGAGAAATATCTTCAGAATAATTGTTAGGTTTTATATTGAAATTATTATTATTTAATTTTTCTTCTTTGTTTATTAATTTAGATTCTACATTTTTTATTTCATTTTTATTTTTTATTATAGGTTTATATTCTATATTTAATTTATTTGTTTGATCAATTTGTTCAATATTTTTAATTTTCTTCATTTCAGATATTTCATTTTTTATTTCTTTTATATTTAATTCCATTTCTTTATTGTTTGTTATTAATTTTGTTATTGACTCTTTTACAACTTTTTTATCTGTATAAATATTATTTTTTAATTCATGAAATTCATTTTTCAATTCTTCATATTTTTTTTCTTTATTTATTTTATTTATATTTTTC
>JAEEGI010028612.1_pt1 | contig 10593 bp, 4 predicted proteins | sample 8958751 | NCBI WGS metagenome assembly JAEEGI01 (sample SAMN16246545, study PRJNA631951) | gut metagenome | biome: gut microbiome; feature: rumen; material: KS-attached | host: Bos | place: Iran: Karaj | collected 2018-10 | reverse complement strand
ATCAGGTACTTGCCCATGTCGTGGTTGATCATCTTCAGTTCCGGGTCAATTTTCATGGCATAGTGTACGAAGGCCAGGTCGCCAAAGGGTACGCGGGCTTCCAGGGAGTTCACGGAGATGCAGCGGTCGGCGCGCAGCACGTCATAGACGTTCAGCTCCCGGATTCGCTTTTCGGCTTCTTCCTGGAACGCAGCGGCGGAAGGCGCAAAGTCCGTGTATTTATATCCGAAAAGTTCATCGGAGATCTCGCCGGTCAGCAGGACGCGGACATCGGTATTCTCATGGATCCATTTGCAGACGAGATACATGCCGATGGAAGCGCGGATCGTCGTGATATCCCAGGTGCCCAGGAGTTCCACGACCGTGGGAAGGGCTTCCAGCACATCCTTTTCGGAAATGATGACCTCCGTATGATCCGAGCCGATATAATCCGCGACCTTGCGGGCATATTTCAGGTCGATGGCGTCAATATCCATGCCGATGGCGAAGGTGCGGACGGGATGCGGGAGAAGCTTCTGCGCGATCGCGCAGACAAGGGAGGAATCCAGGCCGCCGGAGAGCAGGAAGCCGACGGGAGCATCCGCGTCCAGCCGCTTTTTTACGCCGTCGGTCAGCAGGCGGTTCAGTTCCCGGCAGACAGTATCCTCATCTTCCATGATGAACCGGTCCACATGGGAAGGATCGGCATAGGAGTGGAATTCTCCGTCAATCCAGTAATGCCCGGGCGGGAAGGGAAGGATCGTTTCGCACAGGCCCATCAGGTTTTTCGGCTCACTGGCGAAAGCCCATTCCCCGTCTTCGAGACGTCCGTAATAGAGGGGACGGATCCCGATCGGGTCGCGGGCAGCGATTACTTTATTCTGTTCTCCGTCATAGAGAATCAGGGCAAATTCGGCGTCGAGGGTTTTGAACATTTCGATACCGTATTCATGATACAGAGGAAGAAGAATTTCGCAGTCGGATTCTCCCTTTATATCATAGTGCTCCATGAGACGTTCCCGCAGGGGACGGAAGCCGTACAGCTCGCCGTTGCAGACGACCGCGTCCTTTCCGAGATGAAAGGGCTGCATGCCGCGTTCATTCAGTCCCATGATTGCCAGGCGGTGGAAACCGAGAATCCCGCCGGGGATCTCTTCCAGCCGGCTCATGTCCGGGCCCCGGGAGACGGTGCGGTTAAAGCAGGCCTCAATCAAATCCCTGGGAACTCTGGCACTGGTGAGACCGAAGATGGAACACATACGGATCGCCTCCTGCAAATGGATTGGGAAGAAACAAAAAACAGGAAGCCCTGTACAGGACTCCCTTGTCTTGATGGCAGGTATGGTATCATTCCGCCGCAGGCTTGTCAAGAACAGCGCGGGAGCAGGAGACCGGGAAAACAAAGGGAATACAATCGGGATGCTTGACAGCCGAAAAACGGGGTGATATGATCGCCGCATACAAGGCAAGGGAGCCATGATTCATGGCTGGACTTGCCTGTTTTCATTTCAGCCATGAATGACAGAATTGTTTGAAGGGGGTTTCACTATGAGCAAGTACACGAAGGAAGACATCATCCGGATGGTGCGGGAAGGCGATGTGGAATTTATCCGCATGCAGTTCACCGATATTTTCGGACAGCTGAAGAACGTAGCCATCACAGCCAGCCAGATTGAGAAAGCGGTCAACAATGAGATTATGATCGACGGCAGCTCCATTGAAGGCTTTGTCCGCATCAATGAGAGCGACCAGTATCTGCGGCCGGACCTGGACACCTTCGCAATCCTGCCCTGGCGTCCGCAGCACGGCAAAGTCGCGCGGCTGATCTGCGACGTGTACAACCCCGACGGAACGCCCTTTGCCGGAGATCCCCGCGGCGTCCTGAAGAAGGTGCTGGCGGAAGCGGCTGAAATGGGATATTCCTTCAACGTCGGCCCGGAAATGGAGTTCTTCCTCTTCCAGACGGACGAGCAGGGCAAGCCCACGACTGCCACATCCGATGAAGCCGGCTACTTCGACCTCGGACCGCTGGACCACGGCGAGGGCACCCGGCGCGAGATCTGCATGGCGCTGGAACGGATGGGCTTTGAAATCGAGGCCAGTCACCATGAAGTGGCCGCCGGCCAGCACGAGATCGACTTCCGGTATACCGATGCGCTGACCGCGGCGGACAACATCATGACCTTCAAGCTGGCGGTGAAAACGCTGGCCCAGAAGAACGGCATGCACGCGACGTTCATGCCCAAGCCCGTGTTCGGCATCAACGGAAGCGGCATGCACACCAACATGAGCCTGTTCAAGGATGGCAAGAACGTCTTTGCCGATCCTTCCGACAAGCGCGGCCTGAGCAAGGAAGCGTACGCGTTCATCGCCGGTATCCTGGCGCATATCCGCGGCATGGCGGCGGTGACCAACCCGCTGGTGAACAGCTACAAGCGGCTGGTTCCCGGCTATGAAGCCCCCTGCTACATGGCATGGAGCGCCAGCAACCGCAGCGCCCTGATCCGGATTCCCGCCGCCCGCGGCAACGGAACCCGCGTGGAGCTGCGCTGCCCGGACCCGAGCACCAACCCCTACCTGAACATGGCGGTCTGCCTGGCGGCCGGCCTGGACGGCATCGAAAAGGGCATGACCCCGCCGGAAGAAACGACCGAGAACATCTTCGCCATGGACGCGGCGACCCGCGAGGCCAAGGGAATCCAGTCCCTGCCCGGCACGCTGATCGAAGCGGTGGAATGCCTGCAGAAGGATGAGGTCATCTGCGCGACGCTGGGCGAGCATGTGCTGAGCCAGTACGTGGAAGGCAAGAAGAAGGAATGGGACGCGTACCGCACCCATGTAAGCAAGTGGGAGATTGACCGGTACCTGGTCATGTACTGAGAAAACGGGCGGGAGGAACCTGCCCGGATACGAGAGTTCGGAGCTATATAAATGAAGCGGGGTGAAGCCAGTGGCACGCATCATCATTGCGGGCAGCACAGAGCAGAGCCGGGAGCAGCTGTCACGGCTGCTCGCTTCCTCCGGACACCCGGTATTCAGGATCTGCAGCAACGCCGGCGAGCTCCGGCGCGCACTGAACGAGACGGAGGACGGCCTGCTGATCCTGGCGGGCCGGATGGCCGACTGCAGGCCGGATGACCTGGTATGGGATTACGGCGACCGGGTGCATATCCTGCTGATTGCCCGGGAACCCGTGCTGGAGGAATGCGAATCACCGGAAATATTCAGGCTGGCCCTGCCGGTTTCGGGGCAGACAGTGATCGGATCAGTGGAAATGCTGACCCAGATGCACCGGATGCGGATGCCGAAACGGACCGGGGCGGACAAACAGATCGTGGAGCAGGCAAAGGAGCTGCTGATGCGGCGGCACGGAATCAGTGAAGCCGAAGCGCACCGGACATTGCAAAGGTTCGCGATGGACCACGGAATGAAAATGACGGAATACGCGGAAAAGATCATCCGGAGCCTGGGATGATTCCTGCTCGGTTTTGAAAAAGATCACAGTTGCTTTCGCCCGCGGCGGAAGCAGGGAGGCGAAAGCAGCCATGCGGGACCGGCAATTTCCGCTGTACCGGGAAGAATTGGAGCACGACAGCTGCGGCGTGGGCGCCGTGGCGGACCTGGAAGGTAAATATACCCACCGCACCGTGGAACAGGCGCTCGCCATCGTGGAGCGCCTGGCCCACCGTGCCGGCAGCGACGCGCCCGGAACGACCGGGGACGGCGTCGGCATCATGACGGAACTCCCGCACACGCTGTTCGCGGCGTGGGCGCAGGAGGAAGGTATCCCGCTGGGAAAGGCCGGCGACTACGGCGTCGGCATGTTCTTCCTGCCGGAGGATGAAACCGGCATGCAGGAAGCCTGCGCAATCTTTGAACAGCTGGCGGCGGCGGAAGGAATCCCGGCTGCCGGCTGGCGCGACGTGCCCTGCCACCCGGCCCAGCTGGGCGCCGGCGCGCGGCGGACCATGCCGCGGATCCGGCAGTGCTTTGTGCGCCGTCCGGCGGGCATTTCCGCCGGCGCGGACTTTGAACGGCATCTCTACGTCCTGCGGAGGACGTTTGAAAAACAGAATACGGACACGTATATCTGCTCCCTGAGCGCACGGACCATTGTCTACAAGGGAATGATGCTGGTGAACCAGCTTCGTTCCTTTTATGACGACCTGCAGGACGTGCGCTACACGAGCCGGATGGCCATGGTGCACTCCCGGTTCTCGACCAACACATTCCCGAGCTGGAGCAAGGCGCATCCCCAGCGGATGCTGCTGCACAACGGTGAAATCAATACAATCCGCGGCAACCATGACCGCATGAAGGCCCGCGAGGAAACCATGCGTTCCGCCGTGATGGGCGGGGAAATGCGCCGGGTGCTTCCGGTGGTTTCGGACGACGGAAGCGACAGCCAGATGCTGGATAATACCCTGGAATTCCTGGCAATGAACGGCTTCCCGCTTCCCCTGGCGGGCATGATCCTGCTGCCGGAACCCTGGCAGGGCCAGCGGGAGGAAACCCCGTGGCGGGACCTCTACCGCTACTATGCCACGATGATGGAACCCTGGGACGGCCCGGCGGCCATCCTGTACTCCGACGGTGAGCGCGTATGCGCGTCCCTGGACCGGAACGGCCTGCGTCCGCTGCGCTGCGCACTGACGGATGACCGGCGGCTGATCCTTTCCTCCGAGGCGGGTGTGCTGCCGGAGGAAAGCGCACATATCGTGCGCCGGTGGAAGCTGACCGGCGGCGAAGTGCTGGAGGCGGATCTCACCAGCGGCAAACTGCGGGAAAGCAAAGAGCTGAAGACCTTCTACGCCGGGCAGCACCCCTACGGCGAATGGATGAAGAAGCTGATCCGCCTGGAAGACCTGCCGGAACAGGCAGGGAAGGCGGAGGCGCGCAGCGCTGAAGAGCGCACGCGGCTGTGCCGTGCTTTCCGGTATACATGGGAAGACCTGCGGGATATCATTCTCCCGATGGCTGAAAACGCCTCCGAACCGATCGGTTCCATGGGCGCGGACGTGCCGGTGGCGGCGCTTTCGAAGACGCATCCGCCGCTGTACGACTATTTCCGCCAGCGCTTCGCGCAGGTGACCAACCCGCCGATCGACGCGCTGCGGGAGGAGATCAAGACCGACTGCTCCGTGTACATCGGCGACGACGGCAACCTGCTGGACGCCGGGGCGGACAACTGCACGGTGCTGGAACTGCCTTCCCCGGTACTGACGGAGGAGGAACTGGAACGGATCCGCGCGATTGACAGCCCGGACTTCCGGGTGCGGACCATATCCCTTTTATATAATAAGAAAGAAAAACTCCGGGACGCGCTGGCCGGATTCTTCGCGGAATGCGACCGGGCCTGCGCTGACGGGATGAATATCCTGATCCTGTCCGACCGGGGCGTGGACGCGGAGCACCTGGCGATTCCGTCCCTGCTGGCGGTATCCGGGCTGGAACAGCACCTGATCCGCGTGAAGAAGCGGACGGCGGTATCCGTGGTGCTGGAAAGCGGCGAGCCGCGGGACGTGCACCAGCTTGCACTGCTGGTGGCCTACGGCGCACGGGCTGTGAACCCGTACCTGGCGCACGAGTGCGTGCGTGCCCTGTGCGAAGACGGACAGGTGCACTTTGAACCGGAAGAAGCGGTGCGCCGGTACAACAAGGCGCTGACCGCCGGCGTGCTGAAGATTGCCTCGAAGATGGGCGTTTCCACCCTGCAGGCGTACCAGAGCGCGCAGCTGTTTGAGGCGGTGGGCCTGGACGAGGCATATGTGGACGCTTACTTTACGAATACCCCGTGCGTGCTGGGCGGCATGGACCTGAACAGAACCGAAGAGGACAGCCGGTACCACCACACGGCGGCATACGGCGGATCCGTTGACGGCCTGCCGGCCATCGGCAGCCACCGCCTGCGCGGCGGGGAAGGCACCGAGGAGCACCTGTACAGCCCGGAAACGATCCACCTGCTGCAGCAGGCGGTGTGGACGGACAGCCCGGAAACCTTTGAAAAATATGCTGCGAGGGTGGAAAACGAAGGCCCGCGGACGATCCGGTCCATGCTGACCTTCCGGTATGACATGTGCCGGGAGATCCCGCTGGACGAGGTGGAAAGCGCAGGTGAGATCGTGAAGCGCTTCCGCACCGGCGCGATGAGCTACGGCTCCATCTCGCAGGAAGCACATGAGTGCCTGGCACGCGCGATGAACCGCCTGGGCGGACGCTCCAACAGCGGCGAGGGCGGCGAGCTGCCCGAGCGCTTCGGCACGGAGCTGAACTCCGCGATCAAGCAGGTGGCCAGCGGCCGCTTCGGCGTGACGCGGGAATACCTGCTGAGCGCAAAGGAAATCCAGATCAAGATGGCCCAGGGCGCAAAGCCCGGCGAGGGCGGACACCTGCCCGGCGCGAAGGTGACCGAGAGCGTGGCGAAGACCCGCTGCTCGACCCCGGGAATCTCCCTGATCTCCCCGCCGCCGCACCATGACATCTATTCGATTGAGGACCTCGCGGAGCTGATTTATGACCTGCAGTGTGCCAACGAGCAGGCGAAGGTGACCGTGAAGCTGGTTTCCACCACCGGGGTGGGCACGATTGCCAGCGGCGTGGCGAAGGCCGGCGCCGGCGGTATCCTGATCTCCGGCGGCGAGGGCGGAACCGGCGCGGCGCCGCTGAGCAGCGTGCACCACGCGGGCCTGCCCTGGGAGATCGGCCTGGCGGAGGCCCACCAGGTGCTGTGCCGGAACCGGCTGCGCCAGAAGGTGACCCTGGAAACCGACGGCAAGCTGATGACCGGCCATGACGTGATGGTCGCGCTGCTGCTGGGCGCGGAGCAGTTCGGCTTCGCAACGGCACCGCTGGTCACCATGGGCTGCCGGATGATGCGCGTATGCCAGCTGGGCACCTGCCCGTTCGGCATCGCGACGCAGAACCCGGAGCTCCGGAAACGCTTTATCGGAAAGCCGGAATACGTGGAGCGTTTCATGCTTTATATTGCGGAAGATATGCGGAAGATCATGGCGAAGCTCGGCGCGCGGACCGTGGACGAGCTGGTGGGCCGGAGCGACCTGCTGGCCCAGAAGCCCGGGACGCCGGCGGACCTGTCCTCCCTGACCGGGTTTGCCCGGAACACGCATATGCGGCCGGAAGCGAAGCACGATTTCCATCTTGCGGAGCGTGCGGACGCGCGGCTGTACCAGGACCACGTCCACCTGTCCACGACCGACCGGGCCTTCGGCACGATGCTGAAGGGCGAACGGACGATCCAGGCGCAGGGCTGCGGCGGACAGTCCTTCGGCGCGTTCCTGCCGGAGGGACAGAAGATTACCCTGTACGGAACCTCCAATGACTACCTCGGCAAGGGCCTGTCCGGCGGAACGCTGGCGGTATGCCCGCCGGCGGACAGCGTATGGAAGCAGGAGGATATCCTGATCGGCAACGTGGCGCTGTACGGCGCGACCAGCGGATATGCCTTCATTGCCGGCCGGGCCGGCGAGCGCTTCGCGGTGCGCAACAGCGGCGCCTGGGCGGTCGTCGAAGGTGTGGGTGACCACGGATGCGAATACATGACCGGCGGACGGGTGGCTGTGCTCGGCCCTGTGGGCGACAACTTCGCCGCGGGCATGAGCGGCGGCATCGCCTGGGTGCTGGATGAGGACGGCACGCTGGAAAAGCGCATGAACAACGGCCACGCGCATGTGTATTCCGTCTCCGCGGAGCGGGAAGGCGAGCTGCGGCGCCTGCTGGAAATGCATGTGCAGGCCACCGGATCCCGGAAGGCGGCAGAGATCCTCGAACACTTTGAAGAGCGCAAAAAGGATTTCCGGATGATCATTTCTGACGAATATCTTGATTATTTAAAACGTGCGTAATACACTGTTTCCGGGCACGGACAGGGCATAAGCCCGGCCGGGCCCGGAAAAACCGTTTCAAAAAAGAAACGACGGAAGCCCGCCCGGCGGGCAAAGGAGCAAACAATATGTGCGGAATTGTCGGATATACCGGAAAACGGCAAGCGGCCCCGATCCTGCTGGAAGGACTGGAGAAGCTGGAATACCGCGGGTATGATTCCGCGGGTCTGGCGGTGCGGAACGGCTCGGACCTGGCGGAGATCGTGAAGGCCACGGGCAAGCTGTACCACCTGGCAGACAAGACGGACCAGGGACGTGCCCTGCCCGGATGCTGCGGCATCGGCCATACCCGCTGGGCGACCCATGGCGATCCGAGCATGACCAACGCTCATCCGCACGTGAGCGGCAACTGCACCGGCTCCGCCTGCGGATCCGTGGAGTCCGACGTGGCGGGTGTCCACAACGGGATTATCGAGAACTATATTGAGCTGAAGGAAAAGCTCCTCCGGCACGGGTATACCTTCTACAGCGACACCGACACGGAAGTCGTGGTGAAGCTGGTGGATTACTACTATAAGAAATATAAGATCGGGCCGATTGACGCCATCACCCGGACCATGGTCCGGGTCCGGGGCAGCTATGCCCTGGCCCTCATGTTCAAGGACTATCCGGACGAGATCTTTGCAGCCCGCAAAGACTCTCCGCTCATCATCGGCGCCTCGGAGGACGAATCGTACCTCGCCTCGGACGTGCCGGCCATCCTGAAGTTCACCCGCAGCGTCTACTACATCGACAACCTGCAGGCCGCGCGCATCTCCCCCGGGCAGATCCGCTTCTACGACCTGAACGGTGACGAGGTGGAGCTGCCGCTGACCGAGATCACCTGGGACGCGGCCGCGGCGGAAAAGGGCGGATACGAGCACTTCATGCTCAAGGAAATCCATGAGCAGCCGGAAGCTGTCCGCGACACCCTCAGCTCCCTGGTCCACGACGGACGGATCGACCTGAGCGCGGCCGGACTGTCGGACGAGGACATCAAGGCAATCCCCCAGATCGATATCGTGGCCTGCGGCTCCGCCTGGCATGTGGGGATGGCGGCCCAATATGTCATTGAGGACCTGGCCAAAATACCGGTCCGTGTGGAACTGGCATCCGAATTCAGATACAGAAATGCCCCAATGGTGGAAAACACCCTCGTTATCGTCATTTCCCAGTCCGGCGAAACGGCGGACAGTCTGGCGGCCCTGCGCGTGGCCAAGGAGCGCGGCGCGAAAACCCTGGCCATCGTGAACGTCATCGGTTCCACTATTGCCCGGGAAGCGGACCATGTGCTGTATACCATGGCCGGACCGGAAATCGCCGTGGCGACCACCAAGGCCTACAGCGCCCAGCTGGTGGCTTCCTACGCGCTGGCCGTGCATATGGCCAGCGTCCGCGGACAGATCACCGAGGAGGAATATACGAATTACACGCAGGAAATGCTGACCCTGCCGGAGAAGATCCGCCGGGTGCTGGACGAAAAGGAACGCCTGCAGTGGTTCTCCTCCAAGATTGCCAACGCCCATGACATCTTCTTCATCGGCCGGGGGCTGGACTACGCCATCAGCCTGGAAGGCAGCCTGAAGATGAAGGAAATCAGCTATATCCACTCCGAAGCCTACGCAGCCGGCGAACTGAAGCACGGCACCATCTCCCTGATCGAAAACAACACGCTGGTCATCGGCGTGCTGACCCAGTCCGGCCTGTACGAGAAGACCGTGTCCAACATGGTCGAATGCAAGAGCCGCGGCGCTTTCCTGATGGGCGTGACTACAAACGGCAACTTCGCTGTCGAGGATACCGCCAACTTTACCGTCTACATCCCGAAGACGGACGAGCACTTCACCGCATCCCTCGCGGTGGTGCCGCTGCAGCTGCTGGGCTACTACACCAGTGTCAACCGCGGCCTGGACGTGGACAAGCCCCGCAACCTGGCCAAGAGCGTGACGGTGGAATAACCACCTAAACACACAAACCCAAAACGGAATCCCAACAAACCATCAAGGAGACACACTCCCATGATCCAGGTCAACCAGAACTACGCGAAGCTGAAGGAATCCTACCTCTTCTACCGGATCGGCCAGAAGGTCAAAGCATATAAGGAAGCCCATCCCGGCGAACCGGTCTACCGGCTCGGCATCGGCGACGTGTCCCTGCCGCTGTGCGACGCGGCGGTCCGCGCCCTGCACGAGGCGGCGGACGACCAGGGAAGCGCGGAGCGCTTCCAGGGCTATACGCCGGAACCCGGCATGCCCTTCTTCCGGGAAGCGGTGGCAAACTATTACGCCGGAAGGGGAATCTCCCTGCAGACGGCGGAGGTTTTCGTTTCCAGCGGCGCCAGCGACGAACTGGGGGATATCCTGGACCTGTTCAGCCGGGAATCCGCGGCCTGCATCATGGAACCGGCCTATCCCGCTTACCTGGACGCCAACATCATGGCCGGCCGGCAGATCCGGACGCTGTCTGCGGGGCCGGAAAACGGCTTCCTCCCCACACCGGAGGAAAACCCGGACGCCGACCTGATTTACCTGTGCTCCCCGAATAACCCCACCGGCGCCGTCTACTCCCGGGAACAGCTGAAAAAGTGGGTGGACTGGGCCAATGCCCGCGGGGCCGTGATCCTCTTCGACGCGGCCTACGAAGCCTTTATTGAGGACGACCGCCTGCCCCACAGCATTTTTGAAATCGAGGGTGCGTGCACCTGTGCGATCGAGATCTGCTCCCTGTCAAAGAC
>JAEEGI010028611.1_pt1 | contig 10593 bp, 12 predicted proteins | sample 8958751 | NCBI WGS metagenome assembly JAEEGI01 (sample SAMN16246545, study PRJNA631951) | gut metagenome | biome: gut microbiome; feature: rumen; material: KS-attached | host: Bos | place: Iran: Karaj | collected 2018-10 | reverse complement strand
GAATTATGGAACATCGCTAGGTGTCCCTGTTTATCGGCATCTCTGGAGAACGGATGTGAAAAATGGACGCTTACGATTATGCACCCTACAGTACTTTCTTGATGAAAAGGGCCAGAGGAATAGCGACTTCCTTCTCCAGTTCCACAAAACGGTTATAGGATACCAATTTTGGGAACAGGTGTCGCAGATGTTTGGTGACATGTTCCAGATAGTAATGCTTCAGGCAACGGTAGCCCGAACCATGAAACAGGATTATTATCACCATGACTTCTGCCATGGAAAGAGTCCCATCACGGTGATATTCCCGCTTTTTTGCCTCTTTAATGGTATATTTTGCCATCATTGCATCATAAAATTTGCAATAATCATCTGTCATACAGAAAATTTCAGTAACTTTGTTCTCGGTAAACATTAGCGATATTCTTTAGTTCAACTTTATGGGTGGTACTACAAAGTTACTAAAAATATCGCTAATTGCCTAATATTCAGATAATTGTTTTAATTTTATCTTCATCGAATTCACGTTAAATATGAAGAAGCTAATCCTTTCATCTTTGACTTTGTTGATGTGTACTCATATAGAATCATTAGTAGATAACAACACTGATGCTCCTGCTATCTGGGATTGTGGAGACACCATCACCCCCAGCGAAAATAGGAAGCTCAACGCAGGCAATCCCGACGCCTGGCTCATGTCTCTCAACAAGCCAGCCCAGTCGGAGCAGTACCCCTTCAACGGCATGGGGCGTGTGAAGCTCCAGAAGCACTTGGTTGAGGTTGAGGAAGGTGGCGTGACTGTCACAAAGAATCTCCTGTATCAGGACGATTTCTACAAGGATGGCCCCAACAACACCCGTGTACCAAACACCAATGTTGTTTTTGAGATTCCCTACGATTTCGAACTGGCAGAGGATATTGAGATACCCGATGGCTGCGTGCTTAAGTTTGATGGTGGCTCAATCAGTAACGGAACACTGGTTTCTGACGGAAACTTCTCAATTGAGAGTAGCGGAAAGTGTCTGTCCAATATTAAGTTTGGCGGAAAGTGTATCAGTAACTTTGTTCCCAAACTTATATGGTTCATCAAGGAGTATCCTACTGGGACTATGGATAATACAATCGACAACACTTCTGAGGTTGTTGAGTGTATGACTTGCGGAACCCATAATGTTGAGTTCCCAACAGATAAGTTCATACGGATTACGCAGACTATAGAGCTGGATTATCAGGTAAACATTCTGACTGATAAGAGAACGGATATTTCAAGAGACCCTGGAGCGAGTTCTAACCTGGCTATGGAAGAGGAGTTTGTACAGCCATGTATATTCAGCAACAACGTTGTCACAATCTTTCACTATAAATCCAATGTTGTTTCAAGGAACAACTATTATACGTTCCCGCTTGTAATAGGCAATATCAATATTTTTGTTAATGTGCCGTATAGCGAGCTTACACAGGCATCTACGAAAACACCTATCATAAAGATTAATACAGCCGTAAACAGGTCACAGAAAGGTATTGATATTAATTGTAACATCCGTTCCAAACTATATCAAGTAACGGTTCCCGTGGCTGACAGGGTTGACCCCAGTGTCACTACACACGCCGGATACAATTATACAGCAATTGACATCTATGCTGAGAATTATGGATTGTCAGATATAAACATTCGTGGAAATATTAACGGTGTCTTCTGTGCAGCAAGGATTACCAAAAATGAAGAAGCCCCAGATGCCTGGATTACATACGTCAATTCTTATGGTTTCTATGAAAGTTGCTATGGAATAATTACAACGTCAAATTTGTTTGTCGGTGGAAAACACAGTGCTGCCATTCGGATTCCTACAGCCTTAAGGGAATATGAGGGATTCTTTGTCGGCAGTAGCGTTGCTATTCATCAAGAGGTATCAGACATAAACAATAAGTCAGACGATACAATAACTTGGTATACTGCCTCTTCGGAAGGTCAGGTATATAATCATATTTCCAGTTGTTTGAAAATCTATGCTGCAAACAACTCCAATACTGGCTTGGCCAATTTTGATATACTTGACAAGGCTTTCGGTGATTATGTCAAAATCAATAATACGTTTGCTGGTGGCAGAGATATAAGGCATCTTTCCAACCTGCTTCTTGATGGTATAGGAGTCAAAAGATATGTTAAACAACTTTCATACAAAATCAAGTTAAACGGTGAAAGTGATCTTACAGAGTCTCTGAATACAGACAGGATAGTTAACAGTGACAACTTATTTAATGACGGAATAGAATGGTTTCAAGCGCCATCGTTTACCGATATATCCAAAACTGCTTTTACAGCAACAGTATGGAAAGAGGTAGAAGTCTCTTTTATAGTAACTGGCAATAGTGATAGGTTCAGGTTTAATGACTATTCGTATTTGCTGCTTGGGTATTTTGCCTTTTCAGATAATGGCTCTACTTGTAGTGTTGAGGTATCCACTTCTAACTCTGAAAATGGAATTTATACCCCTGCTTTCAGCATCAGTCCAGAATCTACTAAAGGACACCTTGGACACTTGAAAATTCCATTGTATGATAAACAACTATATGAAGCAGGAGTCAAGACTTTTGTTAAATTTGTCATTCACTTTAGTACGTCCGGCTCTTATCAGCTGCCATATATCTCTATTCCTTCACCTTATGTCGTGGAGAGTCCTGCTTTCTATCCCACTGCTTCGTTACCAAAGATCAGTCAATACAGGAAGGGAATAAGAAAACTTAATACTTCAATAGGGAAGGATGTAACATGGGATGGTAATAAATGGATTGAATCTGACGGTGCTACAGCAGGAGCTTTAAGACGTGGAACTTTTAGATTTTTACCAACAACGGGCATTTATCAAGGGTTCACATATTTTTGTACAGATAAACAGACTACAGAAGGCGGTACTGACGGAATACCACTTTTCTTTAATGGAAGTGATGCTTGGGTTGACGCTTTGGGTAGAATCCGTGCTTGGGTGATTACTAATGTCCTTACAAATATTTCAAGTAGTGGAAACTTAGTAGCAGAACCTACAGAAAGATACCGTACAATCCTGACAGCTGATAGTGGATATACATTGCCAACTTCTATTACTGTTGTAATGGGTAGTACTACACTTACTGTTGGAACTGATTATACTTATGATCCCAGTACAGGAGAAATAAAGATTGTTGGTGGAGGTGTAATAGCACCTATTACAATAACAGCTTCCGGCGTTGCTAATTCATAAATGAATAACACTACTGTCCCGTTAAAATTACTAATGGATAAGAAATTCATTCACACATAATCTAACGAGTTGAAAATGAGAGGAGGCTTTCTGCCTTTCTTCAATTGTTGCCTGATATTTCATTTCAAATCCGCTTACTTTAAATAGCGGTGCAATACATTAAAATTCAACAAGTTACAACAATAAGTCCCAATTTTAACGGGACGCTAATGAATGAATAACAAGAATGTAAGCTGTCAATTTTGACGTCTTGTGTATGAAGGAGGATTTTGATACATTTGCGCTCGTTCAAAGAAAGAGCTATGGTATACAGCAGTAAAGATTTTGAGAGCCTTTGGTTCTTTTAGTCGCTACGCTTTGTAAAAGCAGCAGAGCCGAGCGTTTGACCATGTCTGAGGGCCTTCCGAAGAACATCTCGATAGAGGAGTTCTTGGACAAGCCAAGCGAACAAGTTCGAGCGCTGCAAAAAGCACGGAGTCGACTATCCAACTTTCGACACATGGTACAGAAAGACACATAAGAAGGTTTGCCCAGTGACAGTAACAGGGATGCCTGCTAATGAGGAAGAAGAAATCAGGGTGGAAGCTGAAAAGGTGAGCGAAGAGAGCAAGGTGCATGAGCCTGTCAGACATCCCTTCAAGTATCCGACAGACCGGGTGGCAAACATTAACAAGAAGATCTCCATCAGCATCAGGTTCCCAGACGGAATGAAGATTGCGAAGACAGGTATTAGTTTCACTGAGCTCAAGCATCTGATTGAGAGATTGGAGGTGGTATGATAAAAGAAGATCCATACGTTTCTATGGAAAAAGACCAGCTGATCTCAATGATACACTTCCTTGTTAAACGCGAGGATGAACGTGCTCAGGAGAACCAGGAACTGAAGGATATGGTGAAGGAGCTGAGGGATACTCATAAGCAGGACATAAAGACCCAATCAAACCTGATGAAGTCCATAGACAGGCTGACCAATCAGGTGGCAGATCTTACCACCCAGAACAAGACTCTGCAGCAGAAGGTAAACGACTTGCTCTCCCAGATATCTGTAGGAAACATAGTCCTAGAGATATAATTTTGTGTATGATGAGTACCCTGAAAACAGCCGGCTAAACGGTACAATCGTAGCGTTTGAACCGGTCATCATAGCGCTCGAAACGGTACCGGCGTAGCGCACCAATCGGTACCGCTGGCAGAATTAAAGCCGATCAGAGATTATCTGGTCGGCTTTTTGTTTTAGATGGAAGAAGAGATGTTGGTGGGCTGTAATGGCGACATGAATGGACTTATTCGTTAATTTAATTTAAAAATCAAACTTAAACTTGTATTTTGATGTATGAGTTTCAAATATTCATTGTATATTTGCAGCGTAATTCAATAATTGAAATGAAAAGATATCTCGATCTGACATTTAACTCCTTATTCCCCGTTTTCATGGAAGAAGAGAGGTTTATGACTTCACTTAATATCATAAGAGAGGTCATGAATGTTCCTCTGTGTGCCATAGAAAGCATACTAAGGGCTAATGGTTATGCCGAGGTAGACCCGGATCGCATTTGTATAGATGAAGAAATGCTATCCGTTTTTGCAGATGCTTACATCCGCAAAATGAAAAACTATTTTTTAAGTTCTGTCCGTAATTTCGATAGTTTATCCACTGAGGAATCCACGGACTTGAATGAGTTTTGTAACACTTTTAATAAACAAGAGGTAAAGTCCATACGCAAAGCAAAATGGAGCCAGATTGACACTGAGCTAATTCGCGATGTGTTTATGGACAAGATCAAAGAATTAACACCGCACAAAAAATCTAATCTTGATTATATTCAAGAGTTAGAACAGTATTTTGAAACCCGTGAGTGGGAGATTGTTTGTGATGAGCCGGAATTCAGTCTTAGTCTGTATAGTATCCATCACTCTTTTAAGAAAAAGAGACTTTTGACTCGTCTCACTCACAATCGTTTCTATTTGGTTAAGCAAAAGGTCAAGAGGGTAAACAGTTGTTGTGCGAGCATTTTGCGACGGTTGTTTGTTGCAGCTCGGTATCATATATTTGTTGCTGATGATGTAGACAGTAATGGTGGTTCATTTAATCAAACGGGACTATTAATCATGTCTAATTCAAACAGTAACGAATATGAACAAAGAGAAATTAATACACAATATAGAAGCTAGCAATCTGTCAGAGGAAGACAAGCAATTGCTAATAGAGCTTTTGAAGCAGAATCGTATAAACGATTACATAAAACTAATAATAAAATTGATAGGGTTGGGCAGCGTTTTCTGGGACTAAGCCCTCTACAAACAGAAATTATGGATATAGGAAATGCAATTAAGACTCTTCGCAAGCAGAGGAAGATCACACAGAAACAGCTCGCTGAGTTGAGTGAGATATCAACAAATGCGTTGTGCAGTATTGAGACGGGGCAGTCGTTCCCTTCAAAGGCGACAATCACCAAGATTTGCGCGTCTCTCAATATTCCGGAGTCTTATTTGCTTTTGTTTAGCATTACGGAGGACGATATCCCTGAAGGGAAGAAGATATTGTATAGAACTCTCTGTGAGCCCTTGAAAGAGGAGCTGATTCATGATGAGCATGAGATAAATAATGTAAGTTTGCAAACTATAAAATAGTTTTTGGTATGATGGACGTTATAAAGGTAGCATCTTACCTCTTTGTATAAGGCGCAGGAGAAGGCAAAGAGAGATTTTTCAATACTTTCAATGCTGAGGTTGAAGATCCTGTGTAAGATGGGGAAGGACTGAAAATGGGTTGGCTGACTGTAATTAAACATATTATTGTGGTTACCATCTTTATGGTTGTAGTAATCTCATTCATCCATGAAGATGTATGTGCTACCACGTCTGACTATATCTCAGGTGTTGGGAGTGTTGCTTCAGTTTATGCAATCATGATAACACTCTGGCAGTTTGTTAAGAAAACAGATGAAATCAAAGAGGCTGTCACTGCTAAGACTAAGGAGATATCTTCATTTCTGACTTATGCAGAAATTGAAAGGCATAAGGAAATGTGTAATTCTGTCTATAATAGTATTAATGGAGGTCAGTATGAGGCTGCTGCCATGAAATTGGATGAGATAAGGAGCCTGTTGATAGAAATGAGGAAGAGAAGGCCTGATGGCGTAGATTTGAACGATGTCAACAAGGCTATAAGCGACATAGGTAATGATAGTGTGAATCTGAGGAATCGTTGGATATCGAATGAGGAATTGGATTGTAAAGTTGTCTTTAAGCATATAAACAGAGTGTCGAACATTTTGTCGATTATATCGGCAAGCATAAAAAGTGAACAGTTATGATAGAGAAGTATCAGCAAATAGTAAAAATGTTACTATCGCTCACTAGCGAAGACAAACTGGAATGGGAGAAAACCAGTGGTAATGAATACAAGGTCAGTATAGGTAAGAACGATATATCCATCTTGTATCATGAGGCAAGCCCGTATAGTTTTGTTGCAAATGCTGCTCCAGATGTGTCTTTCTTAAAATTGTTATTATGGGACCAGAATGGAGAATTGTTGGACGAAGAGAAAGTTGAGAAGCGGGATTATGGTTCAATTGATTATGATAATCTCATGAACTTGTACGTAGCGGCACGCAGGAGTTATGGAAAGGTGTATGAAACACTGGACGATATCTTGTTGGATTTAGAGAAAGCAGGTAAGGAGGATAAATAGTTATAAGAAGGAGATTAGGAAGTGTTTGGGGAAATAGAATGATGTGCTACGGCAAATAATGGAAAACGACGAATTCAACACAATGAAGCATACGCTACTTATTGTGGCGATTATCATCTCGGTGACAATCATTGCAGCTGTGGTTTTTGATTGTTTTCCTTTAATCCCCATTGATTTGGATGAAGAAAGGGTAAAGACGATCAACGCCTTTGCTGTAGATGCTAGCCTTGGCGTACTGACGAGTATCATCTTCTATTACCTGTTGGTGTATATGGGTGAGAGGAAAAGGGCCAAGGATATGAGAAAACTCATACAGGGGAAACTTAACTTCACCGCAATGTTAATGCAGGCGATTATTGCATATTATGTAGATAAGTGCCAGCTGACGGTGAAAGATAATAGGCTGCATGGCTTCAATGAGAGGGACTTTGAGAAGGCTGGTGGAATTCAAAGCAGTAAGATTGACTATTGGTATCATTGTCCACCAGGGAGCGGATGTACGTTTTTGCGAGGATCAACCGAGGTTGGATTCTTGAGGGCATATATTGAAAAGGTGGTGTTAGTGTCGGAACAGATTTTGGATTCTCCAGGATTCGCAATTGAGGAAACAAAACTGATTACACTGATAACCAATATCAGAAATTGCAGTTTTGTGAGAGAGGTGAATCTGATTTATGCTAATAAAGATAAACCCATAGGGAGGGCACCTGTTGGGGAGAAGTTGTATGAGTTCTACCAGTTGTATCTTCAGTTGCTTGACTTTGCGAAGGTGGATGAGATAGAGATTCGTGGTGACGTGTCTGATGGGGCTATTGCTATAGTGTATATTTAGGTATGACAAAAATGAATCGTCGGGAGAAACCCTGCGGAGAGTGGCAGAAGTCATTGAGGATAAGGGAGATTGAAAATGAGACGAGTGGAATGGGGGAAAATAACCATTTGTGAGAGATATGTGGGAAAGTTCATATAAGGATAGGATGATGAAAAGAACGCAGTTATATATTGTTATGGGGTTGGTCATATTGATGATGGCAATATTTATACTAGCCATGAGAAATGATTGTCGTTTTAACGAGGAAAAATCCATTGATGCTATTGTAAACCGGAAGCGAGATTCTTTGGAACGCGAGCAAATGAACAGAATATCCGAACAGTTAAATGAAGTAACGATTCAATTGGATTCAATAAATAGTATTCAGAATACTAATAACGTAAATGAAATCCAGATTATCAATTCTATTAAGGCATCTCTTAATCAGATAAAAAGGACAGGACAACGAATAATAAACTTGATGAAGTAATCTATGTTTGACTTTGTAAATTATACATATACTGGGGTGTTGGCCGTAATATCAACATTATTTGGCCTATCATATCCATTAATACTTAGCTGTATAGAAAAAATAGACGCTAAGTATCATTCAACAAAATTGTCTTCTCGATTTCTGGAAGAGAGGACCTTTGTCGCGTTTAAACATATATTGATCCTTAATTTGTTTATAGCTGTAGTGTTTCCATTTTTAATGGATGGGAATCTGCATTCTCGCTACCTTATTGCTGTGCAGTGTATGGCGGCAGTTGTGATGATTTATACAGCATTCCGACTTTTCAATAAGGTTATGGTCTATTATGATGCTGGTAAGTTGCAGGGGCAGATTTTATCAGACTACCATGAAGTAGTTAAGATAGGTGATTCAGAAAAAGAATCGAAATACTTTACTCAGTGGTCGGATTTAACATACGAGCTGCTAGCTTCTGCTGATGAGAAACTTGTTCAATCGGTATATGAAGAATGGTACGACTATGTGATGAGAAAATATAGTGTATACAAGGGTAAACCACTTGAGATGGATGACTACTTCTATGATGCCGTGACACGAATAAATGAGAATCTATGTAAAGGTGAACGTAAGCCCATCTCTGTTAATAATAGCAATTCTTTGCTTACATCATTAATAGTACAAGACAGTATTGTTACTGAAAAGACATACCGATATCTGTGGAAAAATCTTCGATTACAATTGTTCTATAATCGGGAAGAGTGGATTATGGCATATTGGAAGGTTGCCTCTCAAAAATATGATTTCTTTTTTCAAGAAATATCAACCTTTGACATTGATGATGAAACAGGAGCTAATTATACGGAGAAACAAATCGAGGAAAGAAAGGAACAACGCGAAAAGTTTGAAGAGTTCCATATTATGTTATGTGCGATGTTGTTGCAACAAGGGAAGTACGAGTTGCTTGAACAGATGATGTTCTACACCCAATCCCAGCCGCCTACCTATCCGTTGGTGCCGTCTAATTTGGCAGACATACTTAGAGTGTTTGAGCATTTAAACGAAGAAAAGATATGGGACATTACTTACTATGAAGAAAGATATCCGATGCCGAATATGCACGGTATAACAGGTGGTAAAATATTGGGAGCTGCAAATTGTTACATGGCATTGTTGGTATATCGGTTGTACGTTTTGTTCTATCCTTACGGAAGGGAATTCGCATTCCGCACAATGGGGCTGCCTGATAATCAAGCCCAATTGGCGAAGTATAAGAGTGATTTGGATGTTTTAAGCTATTGGCTTGAAAAGATTAAAGATAACAAAGAAGCACTTATTTCTATACGAGTATCAAATATAGATGAGATCGTCGGGACCGCGAAGAATTTTGTAAACGATAGGGAGAAATCACCTGCAGAGATAATAAAAGAAATACAATCCAGTATAGATGAGAAAATAAAAGACCTGAAACAACATCAGCCAAATGACCCTGATACAGTTAATCACCTTGAAAAAGAAGTAAGTCGTTATTTGTTGATGGCGATGTCGCCATTTGGCGATATATTGGGCAAGAGGTTTGCCAGAGATACATGTTATCATTTAAACTCCTCCATTAGTCAGATATATCCTAATACTGCCTTTCAGGCTAATCCAGAGGTAGGGCATGCAGGTATAGAAGAATCCCTGTTTGGTGGATTGTGGCATACCTTTAGCCATCTTTTTGCTAGCTCTTTTTACCAAGAACGTATGCAGCCAGACTATACAATTGACTCAAGCCTGTTGTTTGATGCACTTGAAAAATTGAATGTCTGCGAAAAACAATATGCGTTCATGTTTGGGATATATATTGATTACTATTTAAGCAAGGTAGATGGTCTTGTAAAGGAACAAGACCATATCTATAGTTATAAAGGTATGAGAATAATGCTGTTAGACTGCCCTACACATTTTTTTTCAAAACGCATATATATCATGTCGAAAGAAGACCGGCCATATATTGTTTTTCAAGAACCTACTGATGAGCAAAAAGAGAAGATGGAACTTGTGAAATATAATGAGTATGGTTTGTGGATGGCTGTTCAGAAGGTAGAAGGACATGAGAATGCCTTATCAAAAGATTATTTGAAGAAATTGGGTAATGAAAAGAATATGTATTCAATGTTCCATGCTATATGGAGTCCAAAGCTATATTTCAAGGAACAATATAATAGGATCTGCCTGAAGGTTAACTATAAGACTTCGGATGAGGGTACAACTGATTCTATTGATATGATTAAGTCATTTGAAGTGAAGACGGCTAAATAGTGATGATTTTGAATTAGTAGACGAAGGGACGATGTCATTTAGTAGCGGTGAGGTGATGAAGGTTGTGAGAGTGTTGGAA
>JAEEGI010028609.1_pt1 | contig 10593 bp, 6 predicted proteins | sample 8958751 | NCBI WGS metagenome assembly JAEEGI01 (sample SAMN16246545, study PRJNA631951) | gut metagenome | biome: gut microbiome; feature: rumen; material: KS-attached | host: Bos | place: Iran: Karaj | collected 2018-10 | reverse complement strand
AATCAGCTTCCTTTGCGATCTCATCAGCTGTAAGAGCAGCTCTTGGGATCTCGATCATTGTACCAACTTCATACTCGAGCTTAGCGCCTGCAGCAGCGATTTCAGCATCAGCTGTCTCAACTACTACCTTCTTAACGTACTTAAGCTCCTTAACCTCACATACAAGAGGAATCATGATTTCAGGCTTAACATTCCAGTCAGCATGTGCCTTCTGAACTTCAAGAGCAGCACGGATAACAGCCTTAGTCTGCATCTTAGCAATTTCAGGATATGTAACAGCAAGACGGCATCCTCTGTGACCCATCATAGGGTTGAACTCGTGAAGAGAATTGATGATAGCCTTGATCTCTTCTACGCTCTTATTCTTAGCATCTGCAAGCTTCTTGATCTCATCCTCGGTTGTAGGAACGAACTCGTGAAGTGGCGGATCAAGGAATCTGATTGTAACAGGGCATCCCTCAAGAGCCTCATAGAGAGCCTTGAAGTCGTTCTGCTGATAAGGAAGGATCTTATCAAGAGCAGCTTCTCTCTCTTCTACTGTATCAGAGCAGATCATCTCACGGAATGCAGCAATTCTGTCTTCCTCGAAGAACATGTGCTCTGTACGGCAAAGACCAATACCCTCTGCGCCAAGCTCTCTAGCCTTCTTAGCATCTGTAGGTGTATCAGCGTTTGTACGAACCTTAAGTCTTCTGAACTGATCAGCCCAAGCCATGATACGTCCGAACTCGCCGGCGATCTGAGCGTCAACTGTTGCGATCTGACCATCATAGATGTTACCTGTTGTACCATCAATTGAAATGAAGTCTCCCTCGTGGAACTCTTTTCCAGCAAGTGTGAACTTCTTGTTCTCTTCGTCCATGTTGATGTCGCCACAACCTGATACGCAGCACTCACCCATACCACGAGCAACTACGGCAGCGTGTGATGTCATACCACCACGAACTGTAAGGATACCCTGAGCAGCCTTCATACCTGTGATGTCCTCAGGTGATGTCTCAAGACGAACAAGAACAACCTTCTCGCCTCTCTCAGCCCAAGCTACAGCGTCATCAGCTGTGAATACAACCTTACCGCAAGCAGCTCCGGGTGATGCGCCAAGACCCTTTCCAAGAGGAGTAGCAGCCTTAAGTGCAGCAGCGTCGAACTGAGGGTGAAGAAGTGTATCAAGGTTACGAGGATCGATCATTGCAACTGCCTCTTCAGGAGTCTTGTGTCCCTCGTCAACCAGGTCGCAAGCGATCTTAAGAGCAGCAGGAGCTGTTCTCTTACCGTTACGGCACTGAAGCATGTAGAGCTTCTTGTTCTCTACTGTGAACTCCATATCCTGCATGTCATGGTAGTGATTCTCAAGAGTATCACAAACCTTGATGAACTCTGCGTATGCTTCTGGGAATTCCTTCTCCATCTGAGCGATTGGCATAGGTGTACGAACACCGGCAACTACGTCCTCACCCTGAGCGTTGATAAGGAACTCACCCATAAGCTTATTCTCACCTGTTGCAGGGTCACGTGTGAATGCAACACCTGTACCAGACTCATTATTAAGGTTACCGAATACCATAGGCATTACGTTAACAGCTGTTCCCCATGAATATGGGATATCGTTATCACGACGATATACGTTAGCACGAGGGTTATCCCATGAACGGAATACAGCCTCGATAGCAAGCTTAAGCTGCTCTACTGGATCTGAAGGGAAGTCCTTGCCAAGCTGATTCTTGTACTCAGCCTTGAACTGCTCTGCAAGCTCCTTAAGGTCAGCTGCTGTAAGGTCAACGTCAAACTTAACACCCTTCTTCTCTTTCATTGCATCGATAAGCTGCTCGAAGTACTTCTTACCAACTTCCATAACAACGTCTGAGAACATCTGGATGAAACGACGATATGAATCATATACGAAACGCTCGAATGCAGGATCAGGATTACCCTTGATCATTGCTGCAACTACGTCATCATTAAGACCAAGGTTGAGGATTGTATCCATCATACCAGGCATTGATGCACGAGCACCTGAACGAACTGATACAAGAAGTGGATTCTGAAGATCGCCAAACTTCTTGCCGTTAATCTCCTCCATTTTCTTAACGCCTTCCATAGCCTGAGCCATGATCTCGTCGTTGATCTTACGACCATCCTCGTAATACTGTGTGCAGGCCTCTGTTGTGATTGTGAAGCCCTGTGGTACTGGAAGGCCAATGCTTGTCATCTCTGCAAGGTTAGCACCCTTACCACCGAGAAGGTTACGCATTGTCATGTTACCTTCGCTGAACATATAAACCCACTTGTTCGCCATGTTTTCTACCTTTCCTGTCGCTCCTCTAAAAAGCGACACCTTTCAATATTGTGCATTATTTATATATAATCACATTTTGGGCCCATTCAAAGGAATGAAGCTATCAAATATGAATATATCGAAATTCTTGCGAGCGCGCTCAAGATCTTCCTCGCTCTTGATAGTCCAGGCAGCGGCAACGTTGCCATATACGCGTCTGCAAATTCTTCTGGACAGGTTACTTGCGTACTTGTGATTGTAAGCAACAAAGTCCGGTCTGGTAATACAGTTAAATAACAGATTAGTAAGAATAAAATACAAAGGTCCCTTGAACTCCTCAGGCTTGTCCTTATGGAATTCATCTGAGAGCTGGCCTCTGAAAACCTCTGGCCTGTTCTTCCTATACCATCTGACACCCAATGGATTAAAGGATTCTATACAGTAAACTCCCTTGTAGTTACTAAGAAGCGCATCCACTTTTGGACAAACTGACAAATCTTTTAATTCTATTTTGAGTTCGACGATAAGAGGAATTGTACCATTTACCATTTTGAGAAACTCCTCAAATGTTGGGATTTTCTCATCAGAATCAAGTAAATGAAACTCTAATAGTTCCTCGTACGTATAATCGATTACTTTGCCTTTTACTCCAAGGCTTCCATCTGGGTTTCTTACTGCATCTGCAGGAATCTGACCCTCTGGATATCTGGCAATCCTTGCCAATGTAAAATCGTGGAAAATAACTGGAACCCCATCCTTGGTAAGCTGAACATCACATTCGATGCCGTATCCAGCCTCTACAGCCTTTCTGAAGGCTGCCATTGAATTCTCTGGTGCATTGCTCCTATTGTCATGTAGTCCCCTATGAGCATAAAGCACCCTGGTAAACGGTTCTCTAGAAGGTTTGTTCACCAATCTAGGCATAATCATAAGCATGTAGACCACGCATGTAATAAGAAGAATTAAGCCAACAATCTTAAGAACTAACATCAAACCACTTCCCAAATTCAATATACTGACAAACGTTAAAATTCTAACGGAGTTTGTCCGCTAAATATTTTACAGCCTTAATCCGTATTACGCAACTAAATTTTCTATGAATTACGAATATTAGATATAAATATGAAATATTATATTAAACACCTTTATTTATTTTGAGCCAGATCCATCAATTCCCACAGTTCATCATCTGTGAGATGCTTTTTGACTCTAAGAATCAGATGAACCTTGTTTCCTCCTGCTCCTTCCTGGAACATTCTCTGCCATTTATAGAAATGAGGGCCATCCCCATGGAACCTCGCAAAAGACATAAGTCCCTTCATAACATAATAAGATTGCCGAATATCCGCCTCACAATCATTGTCAAAAAATCCTTCAAAATCCCCATGTTCATGGCTTCTCATTTTGTCATAGCCTATATGGAAAGCCTGCGCCGCAAGACCAGCTTCATAGAATGCCGACAGATAATCAGGTTCTTCTTCTCTGTCCATTCCCTGAGAAATGCAATCAATTACCTTTTCTTCATTGTTTTGATCATCGCACATTGCTGCACTTTCAGTCTGATTACCTGAATCAACAAGACATGCTTCCATGGACTTTATTGCATGAAGAGCCCCCAGATAGCTGTAATAATGGTATTCTACCTGCCAGATAAGTGTATCTTCTAATATCTGTCTAACATTTTCAGGTAGCCCGCCTAATACCTGCCTGCATTTAACAAGATACTCTTCATATCCTTGCTGAGCCGGTTCTATTACTGCCCTATAATCCACCAGCTGATGATGAAGTGTCTTTTTATCAGAAAACCACAGCCACTCATCCGCTGCTCTTGTAGCACCTGGATTCTTTTTATCAAAACCAGTGATGAATCCTGTTGTCAGTACTCTTGCCCCGTGATTAGTAAACTGCTCGCCTGCATGATCATCTCTGTTAGGGCCATAGGATGGGCAGTATGAAGGCCACAGTTCATATAATTCCTCTATCTTATTCAGGTAACCTTCACTATTTTCACCTTCATAATATGCACTACAATACTCTGATAAATGCGTTTTCACATACTCAATGACATTAGTAGAAACAGCCTCTTTTTCTGGTAAAAGAGGATTTGACCACATTTGGGCAATCAGGTCCAATATATAAGCATGTGGCTTAACATTTGAACAATTGATTATCCAAAAGTCATCTGCCCCTGCCTCATAGACATTCGTCAGCTCCTTTACCACAAATTCAGGTGAGTTTGGTAGCATAGTCATTTGCGCCGCTGCCTGAAGATCATAAAAGGATGCATGATAATAGATACCATGGCTTCCTTCTGTACCTTCATCAGGAAGCGCATAAACTCTTGGATTGTGATTGCCCTGACGCCTTGAAACCATCTTGCCAAAGCCATTATCTGCCCAGATAAATATCACATCCTCTGGAATATCCAAAAGTCCTTTTTTGTACAGCTCCATGGTCTCACCGTAAAGGTTACTGCAGCATACGGCTTCACTGTCATAAGCCTTGACCAGATCATACTGCTTGCGGATGAGACTACTCATGAGCTCTCCGCGCTTCTCATCAGAATCGTAAGCTGGATCATCGGCCCAGAATGGCCTGTCTCCCTGTCCCCTAAAGCCAAGATTCCATATAACCTTACATTCTTTCTGATCTTCTATTACTTCCTTCCATAGTCCCTCGAACAGCTCAGGATATCTGTCATAGGAAGCCTCAAGCTCCGGATATGCTCTTGCAAACATCCTGGCACCAAGTGGCTCTGCATGATGATGGGTTATCCATAAGCCGTAGTCAGCTGCTAGTTTCTTATATATGTGTGCATTAAAATCTGTGCCTGGGATAGTCATGTTGCCGCCAAGTCTTAATAGCGTTTCAAAAGCCATCTCCCAGGGCCTGTTGTCATCTTTATCTTTTTTCCATCCGTCAAACAGAACTTCATCATTAACAAACCATCCTCTGAACCTCACAGCAAATGGCTTGGACTCATAGTTATAGTCAGGTGGAACTTCATAGCCTTCTCTTTTTATAAAGCTCTGTTCGTTCCAGAACCAGAATTCATTTACACCAAGAAAAACTTTACTGATATGGTAGATTCCATATACAAAGCCAAGCTCATCAGAGGCTGATATCTGGAGTTTGTCAGAAAGCACTTTGACAATGAAACATTCTCTTTTAACAGAATCATCTCCGGAAAAAGAAATAGTGATACCTTCCTTATCAGACTCGAAGCAGGTATTTATAATATCCCGTCTAAGAGCATCCGCAGCCAGCTGCACCGGCTTATGTCTTGGAACATCTATAAGTTTGGTATTGTATGTGATCATATGACCTCCTGACCTTTCGGACCTTTAAATCTGTATATCTATCGTAACTCAAAAATGTAGTCAGACACCTACGCATCTGACTACATTTAACATCATATATTTAATCAATCATCTACATCAAAGTTCTCGATAAGCTTTTCCTTCTTGGGCGGCTTAACATCTCCATGTTTAACCATCAGCATCGTGCAGAATGAAAGTGCGGAGAATATAAACGCGTATGGGAAAAGAGTTTTATAGGAAACATGCTCTAGTAAAAATCCCGAAAAAATTGGTGTGAACACCTGGGCTGCCATGGAAAACGTGTAGTAGGTTCCTGTAAATTTACCTATATCTCCCGCTTTACTCATCTCAACAACCATAGGATAAGAATTAACATTTATAGCTGCCCAGCCAATACCAACCAGGGCAAAAAAGATATTGATTGAAGCCGAAAAATGAGGATACATTCCAGTAATAATGTAGCTCGCTCCCATGATTGCTATACCTATAAGGATTGTTTTCCTTCTGCCAACCTTGCTGGACACCAAGGCAATCGGCACATAAGCCAGCGTTGCAGCGATGGTTGCCACCAAAAGACATGTAGCATAAGCATTATCATGAAGATCCCATACTTCTCCAACGAATCTGGAAAAAGCTGTTGTTACTGCGTTATAAGCTGTAAACCAAAGGAATACCGATACCAGAAGGAAAATAAGACTTCTCTTTACCTCTTTTGGCATCATCTTGGTTACTGAGCCTTCCTCGTAGTTCTCAGTATTTTTGATACACTCAGCATCTTCTTCGTCATCAAAGGTATCTCCAAGAGAACAAAATCCGCCTTCCTTGCTGATCTCATCCTTGATTTTCTTTTCCCTTATAGTTAATGCCACAACTGCTACAGCGATAAGCATAAAAAGAATAAGGCTGATCATAAGTGGTATGTAGTTAGTCTTGGCAGGATCATCAGCTTCCTTGAGAAGGAGTTTGATCATTACAAGAATATAGATACCACCAAGTGTACCCATGAGATTGATAATGGCATTAGCTGAACTTCTGCATGGAGCAGGTGTAAGATCAGGCATCAGAGAAACTGCTGGTGATCTGTATATTCCCATTGCAATGAGAAGGAATAAGAGCACTGCTACGAAAAATGCGAGACTACCACTTGGCCTTGCAACAACAATAAGGATAGTTAAAAGAAATGTAGCCAGAACGGTTCCGATTATGATGAAAGGCATTCTTTTACCGATTCTTGTATTAGTCCTATCTGAGACAGAGCCAAACAACGGCAAAAGGAAAAGCGCAAGCACATTATCCAGCGCCATAACTACTCCAGTAAATGTTTCCCCCAGATTAAAAGTATATTTTAGTATCTTGGGAATCTCGTTGTCATAGAACTGCCAGAATGCACAGATTGACATGAAAGCAAATCCGATGAGTATAGTTCTTTTTGTGTTAAGTTTCATCCCCAAATCCCCCTAGATTCTTTATATAGTAATACTACTACAAAATAAAGTATGATATAATGTCTTTTGTACAATATTTTGAAAAATTTTAAGGGGTTTTTTATGTCTTTTACCGTATTTGCAGATGGATGTGCCAATCTACCACAGAAAATAGCTGAAGAAATCGTAATTCTTCCATGTAATTACCTTGTAAATGGCACTCAGAATACTTATAGTGGCGACATTGATAATTTCGATGGACACACATACTATGAGGGGCTTAAGAATGGAGATTTGATTCAGACAAGTCTTCTCAATACACAGCTTTTTATTGAGCACTTTACTCCTTACGCTCAGGAAGGTAAGGATATTATCTATATATCAATGAGTTCAGGTATCAGTGGAACCTATAATGCTGCCAGAATTGCTGCCGAAGAACTGATGGAAGAATATCCTGACTGCTTTATTCATATAGTTGACTCTCACGGCTGCGGCTTTGGTAACGGAATACTTGCTCTGAAAGCTGCTGATCTTGCCAGGAAAAACATTAGTGCCAGAAATGCTGCTGAAATTCTAGATGAGGCTGTTCCACATGCCTGCCAGTACTTTACTGTAGATGACCTGAATTTCTTAAAGCGCACAGGCCGTGTAAGCGGAGTAACAGCTAACATTGGTACGATCCTTAACATTAAACCAATTCTTTTTGGCGACAGCACAGGTCATATCATCTCCTGCAATAAGGTCAGAGGCCGTAAGAACGCGATTTCAGAACTTGCCAAGAAATATGCCGAGAAGCGCATGGAGGATGAGAAGCAGGTTGTATTCATCTCCCACGGTGACTGTCTTGATGATGCCAATAAGCTTGCCGAAATGGTTAAAGAGATTAATCCACGTGCCCAGATCACAATCTGCATGCACGAGCCATTCTCCGGAGCACACGTAGGTCCTGGAATGCTTGGTCTCTTCTTCTGGGGCAAAGAAAGGTAACGAAAAAATTTAATCCAAAAGCCGAGAGATTAATATGCACGCCCAATCCTCCGATGATCGTACCGATCAAATCGGATTGGTCGCACATATTTAACCTCTCGGCTTTTTCACTTATAGCTTTTTGTCTTATTTCATATTCTGGATTATTTCACTCATAGTCTCCCAATTCATTTGAATGAGAAGTTCCTTGAGTTTGCTCACAGTGTCGTAGTCATTGGGTGGAAGTTTGTAATCTTTCATACCATCCAAAATAACTTCAACAGCATCATAGTCCATTTTAGGAATATATTCTTTTAGAGCATTGTACGCTTCCGCCAAATCTTCAAGTGATATTTCTTTACGTGGCATTTCTTTTGAATGTTCAGTAACCACAAAAAGCTTATCTTTGTAATCAGCATAAAGTTGAAGAAGCCTCTCATTGTTATCTTTTATAAACTTGATATCCCTGTTATCTCCTGCTTCTTCGAGGCTATGAGCAAGGTCAGAAAGTTCATATGCACCAATTATTCTTGATGTACTCTTAAGTGCATGAATCTTGATTGTGTAGCTGTTCAGGTCATTTTTATCGAAAGCTTCTTTTATTTCTGCCAGCTTATAATCTATGGAACTGTAAAAAGTATTAAGAAATTTCAGAAACGCCTTGGGGCTACCACAAAAATCAAGTCCCTCTTTTATAGATATACCATCTATATTCTCCAGAATTTTAAGTTCTTCTGGAATCTCTTTTCCGTCTCCTGTCATTTATAAATCCACACCTTAAATATGTTTTATCTATTTACAAAGAATTTGCTGATAGTATTTACTATCTCAGCCTTTCCGCTGGTCTTGAGAATATAGCCCTCTGGCTTGAGGGACAGAACACTCATAACGCTTTCCTTGTCATCCTTACCCGTAAGGAATATTACGGGAATGCCCTTGGTCTCTTCGTCACTTCTGAGCATCTCCAGAACCTGTGGTCCATCGGTAACAGGCATCTCATAATCCAGAAGTATCAGGTCAACCTTGTTACTACCAAGCCATTTGATAGCTCGAAGTCCCGAGTTAGCCATTGAAACCTTGTAGGTATCCTTGATCCATTCTCTTACAAGTCCCATGTAGTTAGGATCATCATCAACGATAAGAATACTCTTTTTCATCTCACCTTCAGCAACCATATTGAAATAGAGGCTGACATCCGAAATGAAAGCATTATAGTCAAGAGGTCTAGTGAAGGCTTTGAATATGACATGTGGAGGGAATATATCTATTGCCTCCTTGGTATCGGTCATATCTCCTATAAGCGCAAGCTGCTTGTTATAATCTGACAGCTTGTCACGAAGGAACGTGGCAACTTCTCCTGCAATATGCTCACCCGCCTCCATGTAATAGATAACAAGGCCACTATCTGCCCACTCTTTATTTATAGCATTTACATTGGCGGATGAAAAAACAGCAGTTATCCCGGCATCTTTAAGCTTGCCCATAAGTACCTTAATGATAAATGTCTCTTTTTCGCCTATAACCAATATCTTGTTTGAACCAAAAACCATTGGTTGCCTCCATCTCTCATCAGGATTCATTGATACTGTCTTAAGCACAATGCCACGTACATATTGTCATTATATCATTTGTCAATTATCAATGCCATATCATAGACCTTGAATCTATGATATTTTCGGGCACTAATTCTAAATTTTCAATGTACTGGGTGAACTTCTGCATCTGATGGAAGGCTCTGATCAGACAGATTATCCCTATCCATGAACCTTGCAAGTATCGTATAAGCTGCTGCTCTATTCACAGCTTTACCTGCATCAGCTGGGTCAATTTCTATTAAACCAAGCTCGATTGCTCTTTTTGCATAGCTTTCATACTTTTTATTCTCAAGCCTGCGAACCAAAAACTGAGATAGTTCTTCGTATGTCACAGCATCATCCGGCCTGAACACAAGCTTGGAATAGGCATTTCGTCCGTAGGTATCATAATCTATCAGATTATTTTCTATAAGTGCCTGAACATAGCCCGAAATCCACTCATCAACCTGGATATCTGCAAATATCTTTTTGTAAGGCCTGACCCCCGCCATCCTGAAGGCGTTAAACATCACCATCAGAAGCTGTCCCCTTGGCATCTGATCATAGGGGTGAAGGTACATAACGCAAGGATCAAGAAGGCAATACTTAAATGCCTTGCGTATTCCCTCATATTCAGGGATTCCCTTAATATCCAGATATGGCGGCTCAATATCAAATATGCTCGGGCCTGGTAACTCCTTAGGAAGTGTTTTAGTGTCTGAATCCGGGAGTAATTCTCTACAAAACGGACCACTAACCCCGTCCCTCTGGTTCATTTTGTAGCCAGCATCGTATAGCTCTTTCATGGTCTCTACAAAAAAGCGGCTTATGAGTACTGCACCGTATTCATTGGTATGAGTTATATCTCCTGGCATAAAATAATCTCTGGCCTGCTCGCCCAGCTCTACCCACTTATCTAAGGTCATCTTGTGAAGATCAATAAAGCATACATTATGCTGCCTTGCTAAATCTCTTGCAGCATCAGCATGAGCCTGTAAAAGAGAATAATGCCTTGGCATGAACAATTCTTTAGC
>JAEEGI010028605.1_pt1 | contig 10594 bp, 12 predicted proteins | sample 8958751 | NCBI WGS metagenome assembly JAEEGI01 (sample SAMN16246545, study PRJNA631951) | gut metagenome | biome: gut microbiome; feature: rumen; material: KS-attached | host: Bos | place: Iran: Karaj | collected 2018-10 | reverse complement strand
TAGATCAGATCGGAATGCTGGATCGTGCAGCCGCGCAGCTGAGACTTGAGCGTGTCGACGGCCTCGCCCGTGAGGTCGGGATTGTCATAGATCAGCAGGACGTCCAGGCCGCTCATGGAGGAAAGCTCGCCGAGCTCCTCATCGCTCAGGCCCGTGTTTTCCAGTCCCAGTCTGCGGAGATTGACCAGACTGTGCAGCCCGGAGAGGTCCTCGAGCTGATTGAAGGCCAGGTAGAGCTCGTTGAGATCGGTAAGCGTGGCCAGGGCCGTCGTGCTGGTGATCCCGTTGCCCTCGGCGTTGATATAGCGCAGCGAGCGCATTCCCATCAGCGGGCGCAGGTCTGTGACGACATTGTCCTTGAAGCAGAGCCATTCCAGCTCCGTCAAGTCCATCAGCGGCGTCAGATCGGAGACATTGTTGCCGGTGATGTCCAGCTTTTTGAGTCCCTTGCATACCGTCAGCGGAGACAGATCGGAGATGTCCATGTTGCTCAGATCCAGCTCGGCAGCGTCCGTTCTGAACGAGAGCGTGCCGACCGTCACCTCGCTGGCAGTCTCGTCCGCGGTCTCGCTGTGGATCTTACAGCTCGGCAGCGCCTCGGAGAGGGCGCGCAGCTGCTCGTCCGTGATCCCGATCCCGCGGATCGAAAGCATCTCAAGCTGAGGCAGACCGTAGAGCGGCGAAAAATCCGTGATCGGATTGTTGTCCAGATAGAGCGTTTTCAGCTCCCGCAGATTCCCGAGCGGCCGAAGATCGGAAACCGAGTTGTTCGACAGATCAAGAAAAACCAGGCCGCCCAGGGAGGATAGAGGCTCGATATCCGTGAGGCTGTCGCCCGAGAGCGTGAGCGAGGTGAGCGAATAGAGCTTGACCACATCGTTGAGCACGCCGTCGCCCAGCGCCGTGTCCTTCAGCGAGAGCGAGCTTGTCCACTCCTCATACTGTTTGCCGGCGACCGTGACCAGGGATTCGTTTTTCTTCTCGCTGACCTTGAGCTTGATCTCGGCGATGCGCGCGGACACGACGGTGTTCGCCTTGTCCTGCTTGTACATTTTTTCGAGGAGCTCCAGCGCCTTCGGATAATTCCCCTGCCTGTCGTAGCAGTCCACCATCAGCATGCTGCATTCCTCCGTCTCCGTGATGGCGGAGGCGCGGCGCAGGCTGGCCAGGGCGCTGTCGTAATCGCCGTTGTAATAATCCTGCAGCGCGTTGCCGTAATAGGTGTTGTAGCTGCGCTGCTCGGCCGCGCCCTTCAGGATGAAGGCCGCGACGATGATCAGCGCGGCGGCAAGCGCCGTAAAGACGATGTAAAGCGTCCGCTTCTGGTTTCTTTTCTTTTTTTGCTCGAAGGCCCTCTGTCTTGCCGTTGCCGAAAGCTGCTTCGCCGCGGCGCTCTGCCGCGCCGTGTAGGAAGCCTGCCGCGCCGTACGCGCCGTGTACGAGGGTTCCCGCCCCGTATATGACGGCTGCCGTCCCGTTGACGCGGCGCTCTCATGCTTGCCGGTAAAGGCTTTGGAGGAGGCCGTTCTTCCCGTTTCTTTCATAGCTGTACCCATTTTGAAAGGCAATGCCTTTCGCAGTCCGTTTACGACTTACTCCAGGCTGCTTTCCTCTGAGACTGCGGCTGCGGTCTCGTCCGCCGTCGCCTCGGCAGCGGGGACGACCGAAATCTCTTCCGCTTCGGAGGATACGGGCGCCGGGGAGCTTTCGACCGCGGCGGCCTCGATCGCAGCGTCGGCGTTTTCGGCGGCGGGCTCCTGCGGCTTCAAGACCACGGGGTCCTTGATCTTGGGCAGCTCCGGCTCGGGCTTCTTCCTGCGGCGGAACGCAAGCGAGGCGCAGAGCATGGCTAAGACCATTCCCAGAGACGACAGCAGCGTCATGCCGTCGATAAAGCTGACGGTCTCCACCGCGGAGCCGAATACGGGGATCGCGCGGAACACGATCTGATACGCGAAGATAAGGACAAACGCGAGCACGATCAGCCATTTGCTGCGGATCATGCCCGAGAGCGTCGCGGTATAAAGGAAGGCCGCCAGGAAGGCGAGCGCGATGCAGATGAACATCGTCCAGCCGGGGCCCTGGTCAAAGACGGAGAGGATGAAAAACGCGGCGCCGCCCAGTACGGGAAGGATCGTCGACCAGAGGGCTATCCTGCCGAGCAGCAGGATAAACAGGATGAACAGCAGCATGCTGCCGACGGGCAGCAGGATCTGAACGAGGAGCCGGTTCATCCCGCCGTTCCAGAGATTCATCGTGCCGAGCAGACGCGCCGCCATTGAAAGCACGAGGATCGTAACGGCCGCATGGGCGAAAAAGCTGCCCTTCTCAACGTAAAAGCCGCGCGGTTCTTTCTCTTTTTTCTCCATATCGCATCCTGCCTTTCTTATCTGCGGCCGGGCGGGCCGGAACAGGTTTTCATAATTTTGTTTCCATAATCCCATTTGACATTATAGCACAGTCTTTTCGCTTATGCCACGCTTTTTTTATTTTACCGTTATTTCTTTCTTTTGTAATAAAAAGCCTCGCGCTTCTTCACCACGCGCAAAGAAGCCGGAAGCTCATGGCTTCCGGCTTCTTTTTTTACGGATGCGGGATCATTCCTCGGGGCTGAAGTCTTCCTTGCCGACGCCGCAGAGCTCGCAGGCGAAATCATCGGGCAGATCTTCCCATTTCACGCCGGTCTCTTCCTCGTCGTAAACCCAGCCGCATACATTGCAGACATACTTCATTTCGGTGCTCCTCCTTTTTGTCAGATGAATTCAAAGAGATTCAGGCCGGTATCGCCGTCGAAACGGCGTTCGACCGTCCCGTCCAGGATCGTGATGAACATCTCGCAGGTCGCGCTGACGAGCGCGCGGTTGAGGTGTCCCCCGACCACGGAGCCGTCCGCTCCGCCGGCGCTCATGTGCAGATGCGCGTAGTATTCGCCGTCCATCTGCGTGATGTTGCCGACAAGAGACACGATCTCCCAGTCGCCGGTAAAGCGGTTGGCGTGATACTGTTTCTCCGCAGTATGGAACACGCCGACGGTGAAGTCCCCCACCGCGCCGAGCGCGCTGATATGCGCAAGACGGATATCCTCCGCCAGCGCGATCTTTTTCAGTTCCTCGAGGATCTCCTCACCGCGGTCGATGCGTGCGGCGATCGTATTGCCGAAGCGGGCGTATCGCATGCGCAGATCTTCCTTTCAGTCTTGTTCCCGTCCGTCGTCGCGATCCATATAGCGGGCGCGGTTGAAGCGGTCGTTTAAGTCGTTGACGTTGCTGACGTTCTTTTCGGAAAGGGGGTCGTCCTTTCCGGCCCCGCTGTCGCCGGCATGACGCTTCTTCATCCAAAAGCCGATCAGCGCAAGAACGATGAGAAGGGAAAAAAAGAGGATAAAAAACTTGGCGATCACAGCTCTTTCCCCCTTTCAGGCAGAAGAATCAGCCGAAGTAGCGCTCCAGCAGGCCCTTGAAGGCCTTGCCGTGGCGGGCCTCGTCGCGCGCCATCTCATGCACGGTGTCGTGGATCGCGTCGAGGTTGTACTTCTTTGCGAGCTTGGCCAGCTCGAACTTGCCGGCGGTCGCGCCGTTCTCGGCGTCGACGCGCATGGCGAGGTTCTTCTTGCTGCTGTCGGTCAGCACTTCGCCGAGCAGCTCGGCGAACTTGGCGGCATGCTCGGCCTCCTCAAGGCCGGCCTTCTCCCAGTAAGCGCCGATCTCGGGATAGCCCTCGCGGTAGGCCACGCGGGCCATCGCCAGATACATGCCGACCTCGCTGCACTCGCCTTCAAAGTTGGCGCGGAGCCCTGCGATGATCTCTTCCTGTACTTCCTTCGGCACGTCCGCGCCGAAGACCTTGCCGACGCCCAGCACGTGCTCGGCGGCCCAGCTCATTTCCTCGGCCTGGAGCGTGAAGCGCTCGCCGGGGACCTTGCAGACGGGGCACTTTTCGGGGGGCGTGTCGCCCTCATGGACGTAACCGCAGACGGGGCAGACCCATTTCTTCATAGGTGTTTCTCTCCTTTGTTATTGATGGATTTGATCGCGTTTGATCTTGGTTTCAATATAGCATGAGGCGTCTTTTTTGTAAAGTGAATTATCCGTTAATTACGCCCTCATTCCGCCAGCGCGAGCAGCGCGGGCGCGGCGGCCGCGGCAAAGAGCCGGATCGCCGCAAGCGCCTCCTGCAGCGTGTTCCCGCTGCTGCCGACCTCCAGGATCAGCATGCCCGGACAGAGCTGCTGATTGTAGCGCTGCGGCACGAGCGCGACCGGCCGCATCAGCGTCGGATAGGTTTGAAAGATCGCTTTCTGCAGATACAGCGCCAGCGACAGATTCTCCCGCCAGCGCGGGTGCTCCAGCCCGCTCTCGTCCGTGCCCACGAGCAGCATCGCCTGGCTCGCGCAGGTCCCGTTCTCCTCCGCCACCGTCTTATAGATCACGCCGTCCGTCCCCAGCGCGTCGCGGTGGACGTCGAGCACGACGGAAATGCTCGGATAGTCGCGCAGATACTGCTCCACGGCGGCCCCCGACCGGCCGTAGGAGCCGGTGTAGCTCGGATAGTCGTAAACGCCTCTGTCGTGGATCACCCGGAGCCCGGCTTTTTCCAGCAGCCTCGTCAGCTCGTCGCCGACGCGGATGATGTTGTGCTCCAGATCCTCCGTGCGCGTGTTGTCGCTCGCTTCGTAGCGATCCAGCCCCGCGGGCGTGTAGGCCTCGGAGGAATGCGTGTGGATGATCAGGATCTGCGGCCCCTCCGCGGCGAGCCGGATCGAGGTGCCGCCCTGCGCGATCGCGTCGGCGTCAAGGGCGTAGCCCGTTTCGTTTTTGAGCATCACCGTGTTCCCGATCGTCATGGCGACCGCCGTTTCCGCCTGGGAAGGGATGAAAAAGCTCTCCTCCCATTCCTCCGCCGCGGCGGCCGGCTCGTGGATGAGCGTCGTCGTCTCGTTCTCCCGGGGAGAGCTCGTCTGCGCCGCGGCGGCGCACGCCTCGGCGCGCTCCTCGGCCGCGGGCGCCTTCGCGTCGTTTTCCCGGCCGCGGCACTGCGTATAGATCAGCAGCACGACCGCGCCGAGGATCGCCAGCTTTTTTGCCTTGCTCAACATCCTCTCCCCGCCTTTCTCAACATCGTATGCGTCCCGCCGCTCCGGATATGTCCCGCGCATCTTGACGAAAAAGCGCGGCGGGTGTTATCATGCAGAAAAACAGATGAGGAGCGAAAAACATGAAGTTCACTTACAGGCCGCGGGGCGTCTGCTCCCAGCTCATGGAGATCGAGACCGAGGACGGCAGGGTCAAAAGCTTTTCCGTCATGGGCGGCTGCGACGGAAACCTCAAAGGCATCGCAAAGCTGATCGAGGGGATGGAGGTCGAAGAGGTCATCCGCCGTCTCGAGGGCGTGCGCTGCGGGCGCAAGGCCACCTCCTGCCCGGACCAGCTCGCCAAGGCGCTCAGGCTCTCGCTCGAGCAGGCGGAATAAGCCATGCTCGAAGAGATCCTGCGCTCCGGCTTCGAGGCGTACTCCCTGCCGCTCGACGAGCGGGCTCTGGAGCGCTATCGCCTGTACGCGGACGCGCTTGAGGAGACGAACAAGGTGATGAACCTTACCGCGATCGAGGGTGAGGACGAGACCGCGCGCCTTCATTTTCTCGACAGCGCCGCTCTCCTGACGCTCGCGGACTTCGGAGGCAAACGCGTGATCGACGTCGGAACGGGCGCCGGATTCCCCGGTCTGGCCCTGAAGATCGCCCGCCCGGATATTTCTCTTGTGCTGCTCGACAGTCTGGACAAGCGCATCGGCTTTCTGCGCGAGACCTGCGAAAAGCTCGGCTTTGACGAGGTTTCCTGTGTGCACGCGCGCGCCGAGGAGGCGCCGAAGGCCTGGCGCGGCGGCTTCGATACAGCCGTTTCCCGCGCGGTCGCGCGTCTGAACGTCCTCTGCGAGCTCTGCCTGCCTCTGGTCAAAACGGGCGGGCTGTTCATAGCCATGAAGGGCCCGGAACACGCCGAGGAGCTCCGCGAGGCAAAGAGCGCCGTGCGACTGCTCGGCGGGCAGATCGAAGCGGAAAGGGATTATCTCATTCCCGGCACGGAGGTCCGCCACAGCGCGATCCTCATCCGCAAGATCGCCGATACGCCGCCGAAATACCCGCGCCGCTGGGCGCAGATCAAAAAACAGCCGCTGTAAAAAACCGAGAGGATGCGCGATGCCGCATCCTCTCGGTTTTTTATGCTTTTCTGGTTTTAGTCTTCTCTTTTCAGAATGAATTCTCCCAATTCCTCCGGCGTGTCGAAAAAGAGCTCCGCGCCCGCCTGTTCCAGCTCCTCTCTGCTTCGGAAGCCCCACAGGACCGTGGCGCAGTCCATCCCGGCGCGCCCGGCCGTCAGCACGTCGACCTCGGAGTCACCCACATACAGGCACTCGCCCGGCTCGACGCCCAGGGCGGCCGCAGCCGTCAAAAGCGTGTCCGGCCAGGGCTTGCGGCGCACGCCGCCGGCCTCGTTCTCGCCCACGGCGATCTCCAGAAGGCCGGGAAAATGGATCGCGGCAAGCTCCTTCACCGTTCTGTCGGGTTTGTTGGACACGACCGCCAGCGGGCAGTTTGCCGCCTTGAGCGCGGCGAGGAGCTGCGTGATCCCGGGATAGGGCGCCGTCGTGTCGTTGGCGTGGGCGTTGTAATACGGCAGGTACCAGGCCAGGATCCTGTCGACGGTCTCTCCGGGCGTCCCCGCGGGGACGGAGAGCTCCAAAAGGCGGCGTGAGCCGTTCCCGACCCGTCTTCGCGTCTCGTCGAGGCTCATCGGCGGAAAGCCGAATTCCGCGAGCGCGGTGTTCGCCGCCGCGTTGAGATCGCGCAGCGTGTCGAGCACCGTGCCGTCCATATCGAAAAGGATCGCTTTATATTTCATTCTGTCTTCCTCATCTTGAAAAAACACCCGATGCGTGGTAAGATGCAGGATGTTATCAATATACTCTTACTGGAGGGATCAACATGGAAGGCTTCCGTGTTCTGGAGATCAAGCAAAGCGTTTTTGAAAGCAACGACCGCGAGGCCGACAAGCTGCGCGCCGAACTGAAAAAAGACAAGGTCTTTCTGCTCAACCTGATGAGCTCTCCCGGCAGCGGCAAGACCACCACGCTGCGCCGCACCATCGCCGCGCTCAAGGACGAGTTCCGCATCGGCGTCATGGAGGCCGATATCGACTCCGACGTCGACGCGGCCACGATCGAAAAGACCGGCGCGAAGGTCATCCAGCTGCACACAGGCGGCATGTGCCACCTGGACGCCGGCATGACCCGGCAGGGACTCGAGGGTCTCGGCGTGAACGACGTGGACTTCGCCATCCTGGAAAACATCGGCAACCTCGTCTGCCCGGCGGAGTTCGACACCGGCTCGTCGAAAAACGCGATGATCCTCTCCGTTCCCGAGGGCGACGACAAGCCCCTGAAGTACCCGCTGATGTTCTCGATCTGCGACGTGCTGCTGATCAACAAGATCGACGTGCTCCCCTACTTCGATTTCGATCTCGAAGCCTGCGAGAAGTATGTGCGCCGCCTCAATCCCAACATGAAGATCATCCCGATCTCCGCCCGTACGGGCGAAGGGATCGACGAGTGGGCCAACTGGCTGCGCGAGCAGATCCGCGCCTGGAACGCCGACTGACCTCGGTTTTGAAAAATGCGCCTGAGCCCGATGGGCTCAGGCGGTTTTTTTATTTGTTTTTCTCGTAGAGGTACCACATGCCCTTGAGCAGCAGATCGTCGTCGCAGACGATCTCGTGCCGGCAGCAGGACACGATGCTGGAGGCAAGCCCGCCGGTCGCGACGACCGTGCATTTCATGCCCAGCTCCTCCTCCATGCGGTCGATCAGCCCGTCGATCATGGCCGCAGTCCCGAACACGGCGCCGGAGCGCATGCAGTCCACCGTGTTGGTCGCGATGCACTTCTTCGGCGGCGTGATGGAGATCTCCGGCAGCAGGCTCGTCCCGGCGGCCAGCGCGCCGTAGGACAGCTTGACGCCCGGCATGATCGCGCCGCCGCAAAAGCAGCCGTTCGCGTCGATGACCGTTGCGGTGGTGGCTGTTCCGAGATCGAGCACGATCGCGGGCGCGCCGTAATAATGCATGGCGGCCACGCCGCCGACGATCAGATCGCCCGCGACGGTGCCGGGATCGTCGACGCGCACGTTCATCCCGGTCCTGACGCCGGGGCCGACGACCATGCAGTCAAGGCCCGTCAGCTGCCGGACCGCGCGGCGGATCGCCTCCGTCACGGGCGGGACCACGGAGGAGAGGATCGCGCCGTCGATGGCCTTGATATCCATACCGTAGGCATAGATGATCTCCTTGAGCTTGATCGTGTATTCCGCCTCGGTCTCCCGCGTGTCCGTATGGATCCGGACGACGTTGAGGATCTTTCCCCCGTCGATGCAGCCGAGGACGATGTTGGTGTTGCCCACGTCGATGGCAAGGATCATTTTTCATTCTCCTTCTTCTGCAAAGGCTGTCGCTTTTTCAAAAAAATGCGGCGCAGGATTACTATAAATCCTGCGCCGTGCGCTTGTCAATCCCGTTAGTTCGCGATCTCGTGATGGGCGGTGAAGCTGGTCTCGTCGAGGGCCTTGAAGGTATAGCCGTGATTGCGGCCCCAGTTGATGATGCTTGCGACCGCGTCGACGCTGAAGCCCTTGATGTCGTGCTGCAGCACGACGTTGACGGTGTTCTCGCTGCAGCCCGCCGCGACGTTGTCGATCACCCGATAGGTCGAGCTGGTCTCGCCCGCGTCTCCGCTGGTCACGTTCCAGTCAAAATAGACGTAGCCCATATCGGTGAAGGTCTTGGCCAGGCGGGACATGATGCCGTAGTTGTAGTTGCGGCTGACGGTGTTGCTGCTGCCGCCCGGGAAGCGGAAGAGTTTGGAATAGGTCCCCGTCTGCTCGTAGATCAGCTCCTCCGTGGCCAGGAAGTCGTCGAAGAAGGCCTGATCGCTGGAATAGATCCGGTAATAATCATGCGAGAAGGTGTGCACGCCGATGGTGTGTCCCTCGCGGTAGGCGCGCGCGATCAGGTCGTTGTAATCCGGATCGTCGCCGGTGACGAAGAAGGTCGCCTTCACGCCGTAGCGCGCCAGAATGTCGAGCAGCTGTCCCGTGTAGGGGCCGGGTCCGTCGTCAAAGGTCAGATAGATCGTCTTTTCCTCGGGGATGACCATCGGCTCCATGGGCTGCGGCACGATATTGACCGTGCGGTGCGCCGTCGCGGTCTCGCCCTGCTCGTTCATGATATAGTAGTTCAGCTCATAGCTGCCGACCTTCCAGGGGATGACCTCGCCCGTGACCTGCACGTAGCTCGTCAGATCGTTGCCGCTCTCGTCCGTGGCCTCGTAGCCGGGATCCGTGAACGTGAAGGCCGCGCCGATATCCACCTCTTCCCCGCCGACGAGCCGGATCATCGGCTCGGAAATGCCGTATTCGATCACCCGTTCGACGGCGCATTCGTTGCCGGAGGAATCGACGACGCTGTAATAGACCGCGTCTCCGGTTTCCGTGCGCACGACCTTTTCGGTCAGATCGCCGTCAAAGGCGTCGATCGCCGTAAAGCCCTCTTCCTTGTAGCCGACGAGCCAGCTGGCGAGATAATCCTTTTCGTGCTCGAGCTTGATGACGGGAGGCTTCGTATCGCGCACGTGGACGCGGCGATAGCTCTCGGCGCTGCGTCCGAAGGCCTCGGCGCTGTATTTTACCACATAGTCGCCCAGCTTCGTCGTGTCTACGCCGCTCTCCGTGCGGACCTCGACGGGACGCTTCGTCCTGCCGAAGAGATTGCCCGTAAAATAGGCCTCCGCCCCGGGATCGACATAGTTCTCGCCCGCCTCGGCAAGCTGGTCCTCGTCGCCGAGAAGCGTGATCTCGATGTGTCTGTCGTCGATGATCACGGCAGCGGCGGCGACGATGACAAGATAGATCAGCGTGATCGCCGCTATGATGGCGATCCGTTTTCTTCTGTAGGCTTTTTTGATCCTGCTGCCCGATCCGGACGCTTTCTTTTCTGTCTTTTTCACTTCGGCCTTCATCCTGTTCCGCTCGTCCTTTTTTCTCTCTCGAAGTTTTTACTTGGATTAGTATACACCATATAATGCGTTATGTTAACACCTTTTTTTCGTCTTTTTTCATTTTTAAGAATTCTTTTCGATCGCGGAGGCTTTTCTTTGTCCCGAGCCGACATTTTTGTTGAAGTTGCGGTGATAATCTGATATATTATTTGTTTGTCAGTTGAAAAAAATCTCTGCGGCAGCCAGCCGCGGGAAAGGAAGAAAAACATGGAACACAACGAAAAAACGATGGACAAGATCGTCGCCCTCTGCAAGAACCGCGGCTTCGTCTACGCCGGAAGCGAGATCTACGGCGGGCTTGCCAACTCCTGGGACTACGGTCCGCTGGGCGTCGAATTCAAGAACAACGTCAAAAAGGCGTGGCTGAAGAAGTTCGTGCAGGAGAGCCCCTACAACGTCGGGCTCGACGCGGCGATCCTGATGAACCCGCAGACCTGGGTGACGACCGGACACGTGGCCGGCTTCTCCGACCCTCTTCTCGACTGCCGCAGC
>JAEEGI010028603.1_pt1 | contig 10595 bp, 9 predicted proteins | sample 8958751 | NCBI WGS metagenome assembly JAEEGI01 (sample SAMN16246545, study PRJNA631951) | gut metagenome | biome: gut microbiome; feature: rumen; material: KS-attached | host: Bos | place: Iran: Karaj | collected 2018-10 | reverse complement strand
TCTGTAATGCCCTGAACAGCAATACTTACAAGATCAAGGACACCATCACCGGCAAGGTGATCAAGCCCAAGATACCGCTCAAAGAAAAACTGCCGTCATATCTCAAACTCGGCATCAGCGTGGCAGCATCCGTGATAATCCTGTTCTGGACCCCGGTGCAGGACACCATCTACTATGCCGGCGCCGCACTGTGTATCATAATGACGATACTGACATACATAGATATCATCGGACAGCATAATAAACTGACCACCCGCGAACTCCCTCAGTTCAATGTGAGAGGAGGCGACCGAAATGCTTAAGAGAATGTCATTGCAGAACACTAGATTCTTCTTCACCGTGCTCCTGGCACTGGTTGCAGCCATCATCATGACTCTTGTATGCGGAACTTCAGTATCCGCCGCCAAGGCCGACTACACTAATCCTGACACCGGTTACTATGTCCTGATCGAAGATGATGCAGATCTTCTCACAGCTTCAGAAGAGAGCGAATTGGCATATAAGATGCGCTCCGTCACCGAATACGGCAATGCCGTCTTCAAGAGCATCGACTATAACCCCTATTACTACACATCAACTTTTGCCCATGAATACTACGATGAACTGATGGGCAACAAATCCGGCGCCGTGTTCCTAATCGATATGGACAACCGCGAACTATATCTCGAAATGGACGGCGCTATCTACAAAAAACTCCGGGAAGATAAGGCCAACACGATCACAGACAACACTTACAGTTATGCATCCAAGGGGCAGTATTACCTTTGTGCAAACACTGCTTTCGAACAGGTCTATCAGGTACTGGAAGGCGAGCGGATCGCCCAGCCGATGAAATACACCTGTGCCGCTCTCCTGGCGATACTAGTGGCATTCATATTCAACTTCGGCCTCATCAACCGTGCTTCGAAACTGAAGAGTGCATCCAATAATGACCTGATCACTTCTGCAGTCAGGACCGTGACGCTGTCCGATACGAGCGCCAGACTCGTCAAAGAGTCCTCGAGATATTCCCCCGTCGTCACGTCATCATCAGGCAGCAGCGGTTACAGGAGCAGCGGCGGATCCCGCAGCAGCGGAAGCTACCGAAGCAGCGGCGGCGGTCATCGCTCCAGTGGCGGAGGTCACCGCGGCGGTGGCGGCGGTCATCGATTCTAATAGGACAATACTCTAGCAGAAAGGCAAGATCATGGGTTATTCAGCAGCAATCGTGACAGTAAATGATAAGATCGCCCGCGGTGAGGGCGCCAACATCCCCGGCGAAAGCGTCAAGATGCTTTTGGAAGAGAAAGGTTGGAAAGTCGAGATAATGAAAGTGATCAGCGGAGACAATGATATAGTTGCTTCTACGCTTATCGATCTTGTCGATAACCATAATATACCTTTGGTGCTCACCGTCGGCGGAGGCGGCTATTCTGAGGCTTCTTTTGTACCTGAGGTAACATTGACCGTAATCGAGCGCGAAGTCCGCGGGATACCAGAACTGATGCGTCACAGAAGCATGGAACTGACTCCTTCCGGCTGTCTTTCCAGAGGTGTCGCAGGCGTCAGGAAGAAGAGCCTGATAGTTAACCTGCCCGGAAGCGCCAAGGCCGCGACTGAGAATCTGGCTTTCGGCGAAGACGCCATGAAACACGCTGTCAAAATGCTGTGGCCAAACGATACCCCGTGAAAATAGGTATAATCTAATATAACGAGACAGTCGACTAGGTCACAAGGAGAACAAAATGATGGATGATTACTATCGCAAAACACAGGAGAGCATCTTAGTCAAGAGAGACATCATCTGTTCTCTCCTCAGTGATCCCCGTATCATCGGCGATTACTACGAAGCTATCATCCGTGATGTGGTCAGAGACAATGTCTCATCATCCTTCGGCGTCGGCAGAGGCGTCGTTTTAGCTGATGACGGACGCGCCAGCCGCGAGACCGATATCATCATCTACAGTGCTGCAGAATATGGCACCCTTTTCAGATCCGGCGATATCGTAGTCGTCTCACCTGATGCTGTAAGATGCGTGATCCAGGTCAAAGGCTCCGTATCCAACGACAACCTCCAGGATGCTTTCGTCAACCTCGCATCCATCAATGACCTGAGACCAGGTATCTGGAAATTCATCGTCGCGTTCAAGACGAATACAGAATATGCCTCCTTGGTTAAAAGCTGCGCAGAATCGAAAAAAGTCAACGGGATCTTTGTTTTCTCAAGTACATACAAGAATGAGACCGAAGACATATCACTTCAATGGCAGAAGCTGGCGAATATCCTGAGATCGATCACAGCACCCGGCATGTATCAGACCAACAACGCCGGTAATTATGTGGCACTCAGCGTTAGCGGCAAGGATTCCTTTGAAGGCGTAGCATTCCCTTCCTAATCTTCCTCATCCAGCTTAGCTAATTCTGCATCGAGTTCCTTCTTAATGGAGTCATACTCCAAAGATAATGACGTCCACCGTTCAGACAGCTCATCGAGTTCTTTTTTAATGGCGCCGTGTCGCGCAGTTTTCTCTCGGAGTTCTTCGACACTGAGACCTTCGGCATCTTCGAACAGTTTTTCAAGTTCTGACTGTTCGCTTTCCAATGCTTCGATCCCTTTCTCGGCCTTTTCGATCTCTTTCTGCAAAGGCGTCATCTTCTTGTAGTAATCGTTCCTGATCTGACCGGCCAGGGCTCTCTTCTGTTTGGAATTTGCAGATGAAACAAAAGACTGTTTCACATCTGGGCTGTCGGATTGTTCACGATGTCTCAGATATGATTCATAATCCTCTTCATAAACCGTGATCCGGCCGTCTCTAACATCGATTATGGTGTTAGCGATCTCTGAGATCAGTGTACGATCATGGGTCACAAAACACAGCGTGCCTTTATAAGAACTCAAGGCATCCGACAGTATCTCTCGGGATGCGATATCGAGGTGGTTGGTAGGTTCATCCAAAAGCAGGAAGTTTACCGGCAGCACCAGCATCTTAGACAACGCCAATCTAGCCTTCTCGCCGCCTGAAAGGACGGAAACCTTTTTCAGCACGTCATCTCCGTGGAAGAGGAATCCTCCCAGGATGGTCCTTGCCATCGTATTGTCCACAGCTGTGCCGCCGCTTCGCTGCAACTCTTCCAAAATCGTGTTGTTCCGCTCCAGTGTCTCGATCTGATGCTGGGCATAATACGCTAAAGAGACATTCTGTCCCAGGGTCCTTTCACCGCTGTCAAACCCCATGACACCAGCCAGGATCTTTAGGAGCGTAGATTTTCCGGCACCATTGGGACCGACCAGCGCGATCTTCATACCTCGCCGTATTGTCAGGTCCAGCCCCTCATAAACGAGTTTGCTACCGTAGGATTTACGTATATCTTTGAGTCTAATGATATCCAAAGAACTCTTAGGAGGTTCCGGAAAATGGAAATGGATCTTCTCGGTATTGCGCGGGACCTCGACCCTTTCTATCTTGGCAAGCATCTTTTCTCGGCTTTGGACCTGCTTGGCTTTGGTGGCTTTATATCTAAAACGCTCGATGAACCGAGTCTCACGCTCGATCTGCTCGGCCTGCCGTTTAGCAGTATTCTCAAGAATGACCCGTTCAGTCTCTTTGGCAACCATATAGTCATCATAGTTACCGACATAGAAACGTGCCTTGCCTTCTTCAAGCGCAATGACCCGTTTCACGACACGGTTGAGAAATGTCCGGTCATGGCTGGTCAATATCACGGCACCTTCATAAGAAGTGAGATACTTCTCAAACCAGATCTGCGTTTCTACATCCAGATGGTTGGTAGGTTCATCAAGCAGCAGCACATCTGGTCTCAGCAAAAGGATCTTGGCCAGTTCCACTCTCATGGCCCATCCTCCGCTGAATTCAGAGATAGGCCTTGTATGATCGCTCTCGCTGAAGCCTAATCCCGAGAGAATCTTTTTTGCTTCAAAATCGATATCATATGCCCCCAGGTTCTCGTAGCGATGCTGCTGCACTCCAAGTTCACGGAGAAGTTCATCGTGTTCAGCAGTCCTTGCCGGATCCTCCAAAGCCTCAGTCAAAGCATCTATACGTTTTTTTATCTGGTTTATTCGGTCGACAGAAGACGTGACCTCATCCAGCAGCGGGGCATTCGAAGAGATGTCGATCTCCTGGCGGAGATAGCCGATGGAAGTATCCTTCGTCATGACGATCCTGCCGCTGTCATAGGATGCTTCTCCGGCAATGACCTCTAGGAGCGTCGATTTACCGATACCATTAGGGCCTAACAATGCGATACGGTCACCATCAGCAATGGTAAAAGTGACATCAGAAAAAAGTGTCCTGACACCGTATGATTTGGAAATGTTCTGAAGAGTAATCATGCTTTGTTGATTATATCAAAGAACGAATAATTGATTGATACGGGTATATTGCATATGAGAAAATTATCGCAAGCTAATGATGGGGAGGTGCCATATGGCAGAAAAAGGCACTAAAGAGGACCTCAATATCAAAGATAAGTTCTATAAACTGGAAAGTCTGCAAGTCACGCTTTATCATGCCGGCGAGAACGGTATGACCATTGCCGAGCTGGCACGCAAACAAGAAGTCAGCACCAAAACGATCAAACGATGGCTGGAAGAAGTCGAGAAGAACAACGTTTTCCCCGTTTGGTTTGATGACGACCGCTGCGGCGTCGTCATGTCCCGCTACCTGCCTCCTTTGAACCTACGCACGATCCAGGCTCTTTATATCTTCCTGGCATGCCGTATCCTCGTCAATTCAGCAAACCGGAAGGATTCAGAGCTTTCGTCCCTTTTCTATCAGCTCTCCTCTGCTCTTCCTCCGACCATCAAAAAAGAGGTCGACAAGACCCTCACACTCACTTTAAGCATGTCACAGGATACTGTACTACAGCATAAGATCGAACAGCTGGCACAGGCATGGATCGACGGCAAGTCAGTAGAGATAACATACCGAGGCAGCAACGATACTGCTGCCAAGAAGAGAATCATTGACATCTATTTCATGCAGCCCAGCAACCGCACCACATATGTTATTGCATATTGCCATACAGCAAAAGACATTCGCGTCTTTAAGATCGAGCGTATCGAATCAGTCTCTCTACAAAAGGATTCTTATATCATTCCCGACTCCTTCGACGCTGATTCATACCTAAGTTCAGCATGGGGCATCATACCCAAAGATCCTGAAAATGTCCGTATACGAATCGATAAAGAGGTGATTCCTTTCATCACTGAGACCGTTTGGCACAAGAGCCAGACAATTGAAAAAGATAAGACCCATGCCATCGTAAACTTCAATGTCGGCATCACAGATGAGGTCATCAACTGGATCATGCAATGGGGAGAGCACGTTGAAGTCCTCGAGCCCAAATCATTACGAGACACCATCTCCCAGAAAGCCCAGAAGATGGCCAAGCTGTACGGAAAGAAGTAATCATATTTGAAATCGCTGCTGACTAAATCACGTTATATCTGCGGACTTAGATGTCCCAAATTGCTGTGGACTTATTGTCATGCGCCTAAAACAATCCCAGAACCGACTCAGCTCACACAGTTTTATCTTACACAGGGAACCGACATCGGCATCCTTGCTCAGCAACTATTCCCCAAAGGCCGCGCTATCAGGATCGATAACTTCTCGGCCAACCTGCGGGACTCCCAGACCTTCATGTCGCTGGGCATTCCTCTCTTTGAAGCTTCTTTCCTAAGCGACAGGATCTATGCCCGCGCCGATATCCTTGAACCTACAGAAGAAGGTGCATGGAACCTTTATGAAGTCAAGAGTTCCACTGCTGTTAAGGAAGAGCATCTGAATGATATCTCTTTCCAAAAATATGTCTTCGAAAAAGCCGGTCTGAACATAAAGAGTTGTTCACTGATCGTCATCAATAACCATTACGTCTTCGACGGAACACTGGATATCCGCCAGCTGTTCAAAATAGAAAATGTCGATGAAAAAGTCGAAGCACTTCTCCCTGAGATACCACGTCAGGTCTCATCGATGCTGGATATCATGGACCGTAACATCTGTCCGCAGACAAAGATCCATCCGCTCTGCAAAGGAAACCGCTACTGCGAGATGCTGGAAGTATGTACAGGAAACCTTCCCAAGAACAATGTCACATCATTGGTGTTCGACAGCGAAAACAACGGGATCGCACTCCTCAATAAAGGAATAACCGCCATCAAAGATATCCCTGACAGTTTTGAACTGCCCGCCAAACAGCAGATCCAGCGAGACTGTATCATAACGAACAAAGCGTTCATCGATAAGGAAAACATCAAATCATTCTTGGACGGACTAACATATCCTCTGTATGCACTGGACTTCGAAACGGTCCAGGGCGCCGTACCACTATATTCCAACAGCCGCCCCTATCAGTCCGTTCCGTTCCAGTACTCATTACATGTCAAATACCACGAAAATGATGAATTGCATCATTACGAATTCCTCCATGACGGACCAACCGACCCGCGTCCGGCACTTCTGAAACAACTGAAATCAGATATCGGAACAGAAGGAACCATATTGGTCTACTACGATGAGTTCGAAAAGGGGCGTCTCAAAGAAGCCGCCACCGATTTCCCAGAGAACAAAGAATGGATCGAAGCGGTCATAAACAGAATCAAAGACCTGTTTTTGCCTTTCAAAGCATTCCACTACTATCACCCGGATCAATGCGGAAGCGTGTCTTTAAAAAAGGTACTGCCTGCATTGACCGGAGTATCCTACCAGGATATGGAGATCAATAAAGGGGAGGTCGCCCCGGCCGCCTTCATGAAATGTTACTTCGATGACCTGACGACCGAAACTGAGCGGTCGCATATCCGCACTGAACTACTGAAATACTGTTCATTGGACACCGAAGGGCTGTTCTTGATAATTCAAGAACTCAGACGTCTTATCGAAAAAGACGAGGGATAGTCCCCAAAAACCGCAAACCGCCTTGTTTGGGCGTTTTAGAGCCAGATGATCTGCAATAAAACATGAGCTGTGGCAACAATAGCAAAAGTGAACGGCCAAGCAAGTTTTATGTAGTTTCCAAGCGTTATCTTATATCCCCTCTTCTCCAGCATGCCGCAGGCCAAGACATTGGCGGTGGCACCGACGGGAGTAAGGTTGCCACCCATACCAGTACCGATGAGGATGCCGAAATAGAATGGGAACGGATTGACGCCCAATGATGAAGCAAGGAAATCGCATACCGGCAGCATGATCACGGTATAAGGGACATTGTCGATAAAGGCAGACAGAACCACAGAGACCCAAATGAGGATTGCCAAATAGACCGCTGTACTGGTGATACCAGAATTGGCGATAAGGTTGGCAAAGTCTTCCAAGAGACCGACCTGATTCACTGCAAATACCAACGTAAAGATGCCGATGAGGAAAAGAATCGAGTTCCAATCGAATTCCTTCAGCCACGCCTTAGCATTATCCTTGCCTCCCAGTATCAGACACAGGATTCCGAGACATACGCCGAGGATACCTCTGTGATTGAAAGGACCAAGGCTTGCCCAAGGGATGAATGCCAGGAGCAAAACCGAGACGATAAAAATGATCGAAGGAAGAGGGTTTACCTTGATCTTTACTGCAGGAAGATCTGCAGTATTATTCATCTTGCGGAACTGGAACAAGAGCACTAACACACCTATAAGGATGGCAAAGACAGAGATCGTGCCGAGACTGATCTTGTTCTGGAACCAGTAGAAATCAAAGAATTCCATACCGGTATATCCGGCCATAAGGATGGCAGGAGGATCGGCAACCATCGTAACAGTGGTAACGACATTTGAAGAAATCGCCAAAGCGATGAGATAGACATAAAGGTTGCCTTTCATCTTATCGGCCATTTCGATAGCAAGTGGAGCAAGAATGATGACGACTTCCGGATTGGCAATAATGACCGAAAGCGCCATCGCGATCATACACAGCAACAGAAGCGCTGTCTTTTCTTTCTTGAATTTGAGCATTACCTGATTGGCAAGCCAGGCCGGGAGCTGACTCTCCCTAAGATACATTGCCAGGATCGCATAACCGCTATAAATGGCAAGTACATCCCAGTTGATTCCTTCCAGGACCGCCGACCACGGACTGATGATGCCCAGCAGGATCACTAACGCTGCAGAGATCAATGCTATCACAGCAATGTTGAATTTACGATAAAGGATAAAGATAAAGGTAACGATGAAGATTCCTAACGTCACCCACTTTTCAATGTCTGCACCAAAAATAGAATACCAACTCATAACTAAACTCCAATGTCGTTTAGTCTAAAGTAGCATCAAATTCTTGTCAAAAGCTCATTTTTTGATACTTTTATAATTGGAAAAGGCCGAATAGACCGATAACGGAACAGCAGAATAGATTTCATCACCGATATCGAATACTGAACGTGTTTTTAACTCTGTAGATTCCTTCAGATAGTTGATAAACGCCGTTGTCGTAATCTCGGTAAAGACTTCCGCTCCGAACTTTATCTTCCTACTGATATCCTTCTCTTCATAGTATGTACGGAGAACATCGAGATAATAATTCTGCAGAAAAGTATAAAGAAAATTTTGGAAACAATTCAGCGCATCGGTATGAGCAATCGAGCGATAGAACTTGATCTTTTGGCTGAAGATCTCCGGCAGCACATGAGTGACCAGATCCTCGGGGCTGTAAGGGGAAAGATCACTGCCAATGTCATGAAGAAAGATATAATTGAACAATGCATATTTATCAGGGAAATGATTATAGAATGTCTGTTTTGAAATCTCGGCTTCTACTGTGATCATCTGTATAGTTATGTCCTCAGCCGGATAAGTTGACGCCAGTTCTACGGCAGCTTCGCAAATATATTTGACGATTCTGCCGTATTTTAAGTCCTCGATCCCACCGTAATCAGCTTTCTTCATTTTGATCACGCTTCTGCCGTCTCTTTAATCTGTTGACCAAAGAACGAGACTGAGCCTTGTTATAATTCTTAGAGAACTCCATAAGAAATCGAGCCAGGATTCGCTCATTATCTGATAATTCGTAATCCTTCTGGACAAAAAGATTCAAATCAGCTTGGAATGGGTTCTTGCCATCCCTAAAATCATCGATAACAACGACCTGTACCTTCTTGCTTGGTTTATAATCATCAAGTGTAGATTTAAGGACGACGCCTCTGTTGTTCTCAAGAATAATATCATTCAAAGAACTGGATATCTCATTGACGCTGAAACTGTTCCGTAAGTTCTCATTGCGCAGTGCCTTGACCAGCATTTTCTTGTCTCGATAACTATTGAGAACTATGTTTTCATCGTAGAAAGCCTCAAGTTTTGCATGAGTCAGCTTTGATAGAGGATTATCCTTAGGAACCAACATTACAATCCCATGATCGCAAAGCTTATATTTCTCATAATTCGTATCCGAAAACTCAAATGAAGATAGTTCAAGGCCGACGCTACGGCTCTTGACCGACCTGTAATGTCCGGAACGAACAAAATTGATCCTGATATTGGGATATTCCTCAATAAAAGCCTCAAACATCTTGTCCAAAAAGTCTTTGCCGACCAATACACCTATACCAAGGTTAACGATATTGGTCACGATCTTTTCAGTAGGAGCCACCGTCGGAGAATCGAACGCCTGATAGAGACTGGCCGGAATGTCTTTATAAATCTGCCAACCGACATCTTTAGCTGTATATTGGCTGCTGTATTTGATATCTGTCAGCCACCTGATAAAAAGCTTTGATGACACCGCAGCATAGGCATCAATCGTCGAGTCGACGATGCCATTGTTGGCAGTCTCATCCCACACTCTTTCGGAAATATTCTGGTAATACGCCTGAAGATAAAATGTCAGGAACTCAGAAAAACAGTCCGCACCGGTTCCCTTGCTGATAGCAGCATAATAATCAAAATGCTTTGTCAGTTCATCGGGGATAATCTGAGTCAAGACTTCCAAAGGATTGGATTCATAAATGGAATCATTCACATCCTTGACAAATACATAGTTGAACAAGGTGTTCTTATTAGCAAAATAATTATAGAAAGTCTGACGGGAAGTATCGGTCAAAGATAAAATAACCTGAACAGTAACATCGTTGATGTCCTGTTCCTTCGCCAATCCAATAGCGGTATCGTAGTATGCTCTGGCGATACGATTGCTTTTAATCTTGGCTAAGGAGGCCAGTTGGTTCGCGTTCATTTCATCTCCACCCCGTCATCTATTCATTAGATAACACCACAAAACAAATGCTTGCCAAAAAGTTTTTTATCAATCCATTTGTCAAAAAATGGACTGACTCAAATTTGCGTCTATTATATCACACATTACTTTAGAGTAATAAAGTTTTTTAAAGGTTTCTTATAAAAAAAGGGCCACCTTCTCAGGTGGCCCTAAATAATCGATTACCTAATTACTTGAGTTAGAGGGAGCCGATTGCTCTCTTGACCATGACCTTGGCGATCTGGATTTTGTAGGTGTTGGAGTATCGATCAGCCTGGCCATCGGCACGAGGAGTGTTCATACCGGTTGCCTTGGCAAGACATTCATCGCCAGCCTTGGCAGGATCGGCACAGTTAACACCAGAGAAAGCCTTAGGTTCATTGTAGACACCGCCAAGGGCGATTTCTGCAGAAT
>JAEEGI010028598.1_pt1 | contig 10595 bp, 8 predicted proteins | sample 8958751 | NCBI WGS metagenome assembly JAEEGI01 (sample SAMN16246545, study PRJNA631951) | gut metagenome | biome: gut microbiome; feature: rumen; material: KS-attached | host: Bos | place: Iran: Karaj | collected 2018-10 | reverse complement strand
AGTAATAATAATTATAATAATAATAAATTAAATTTAGGAGAATTATTACTTGATTTATTAAGATTTTATGGCTTTGTATTTAATTATACTAATACTATTATTGATATTACTAATAATAATCCTTATATTATTACTCATGAATTGTCTAAAGTTCCTATTTTTATTGACCCTATTTCTAGTATTAATATTTCTAAATCTTCTTATCAATTTGATAAAATTAAAGAATTATTTTTTAATACCTATACTATGTTAGTTCAAAATGAAAATGATATTGAAAGTATTTTTGAAAAACAATTTGGAAAAATCTAAATTTATTTTATTTTTATAAATTCAAAACAATTATAATTAAATTAACTATATAAAAATATTATATTTATAATTAAATAAAAATAATCAAACTATTAAAACATGTTTTCTTCTTTATCAATAATATTATTATTAAAAAATATTTATTTAAAAAAAAATGTCTTATCTTTATCTCTTCTTATTATTAATAACAATAACCAATGAAGTTCAATTTGCATTTAAAATCCTACCAAATAATAAATATTGTGTAGGAGAATATTTAACAGAAAATACAGTAGCAATATTTGGAATAATTACAACAACAAAAAATTACCAAGCACAAGTATTTGATCCAAAAAATAGAATATTATACACAAAATCAAATGAATTAGAAATTAAATTATCTTTAACTGCAACAGAATCAGGAAATCATCAAATTTGTATTTTAAATAAAGAAAAAAAAGAAATTCAAATTGATTTTGAATTCTTAAGTGGAATTCAAGCACAAGATTATACTGATATTGCTAAGGAAAGTAATTTAAAACCTGTTGAAACTTCAGTTAAAAAAGTTGAAGATACTATTAATTTACTTATTAATGATTTAACTTCTGTTACTAAAGAAGAAGATAGAACTTTAGCAGTTAATGATTCTATTAATAGTAATATTATTTCTTTCTCTTTAATTACTTTAGGTGCTATGATTGTTATTGGGGCTGTTGAAACTTTGTATTTAAAAAGATATTTACATAAAAGGAAAATTATATAAATTTTGTTTTTTTTGTTTCATGTGTTTTTTACTTTTTCATTAGTTATTTTAGATTATAAAAATATTTTTTTAAATAAATTAAAAAATATAAAAAATGGATAATAATTCAGTATTAAAAATACTAAGAGCTCACAGATTATCAGAAGATGAAATAGAAGATGATAATAAACCAGATTCAGATGATGAAAAAAAGCCAAAAAAAAAATTATCAACGGTAGTAAGAGCAAACTTAAAACATAAAACAACAAAAAGAAAACAAATATTTGGAAAAGAAAATATATTATCAATTTTTAATCATTATTCCCCAGATCAAATTCAAAAAAAAGGATTTGAAATATTTAAAAATCCAGAAAGAACAATAAGTGATAATGAATATGTAATAGAATTATTATATAATTTAAATCCATTTTCAAGAAGAATAAAAGAAGTAGAAAAAGAACATTCAAGAGATTTAATATCAAAATTATCTTTTGCAATGAAATATAAATATTATCCTAAAAATAATTTAATTTATAGATACGAAGAACAAGCAGAATATTTTTATGTTATATTACAAGGAAAAGTAGATTTATTAGTTCCTAATGAAGAAACTTTAAGATTAACAGAAAATGAATATTTTTTATATTTAATAAACTTAAGAAAATATAATGAATTTATTTTATTAACAAAGACAATAAATAAGAATATGGAATCTTTTCCAATGAATGAAAAAAATTTTGATACATGGATAAGAAGAGCTTATGTAACAGCAAGAGAAATAAATAATACTAGAAGATTATTAGAACAACAAGAAAAAGAACAAAAAGAAAGAGAATTAAATTTTATAAATGCAAATGCAAATATGCCAAAAAGATTTAGTATAATTAATATAGAAGATAATAATAATAATAACACAAAAATAAGAAGAGGAAGTATATTAAATTCTCCAAAAAAATTAAGAAATAAGAAAATAAATTATGGTGATTATTTACCTTTTGAAAATGAAGAAGAAATAAGATTATCATTAGATTTACAAAATGAAGTAGAAAATGCAATAATAGTAATGAATAAGCCTCCATTAATAAATAAGGAAATAGCAAATAATATATCATCTGAAGAATATATAAATAGAATAAAGCCAATATATCAAAAAGATAATAATAATTTATTTAATTTAAAAAGAAAACCAGCTATTATATTTAATTATTTCCTTGCTGAAAGTATTAAAGAAGGAGAACAATTTGGTGAAATGATGACAGATCAATCTTTCACTAATGATGATAATAAAAGAATGGAAACTGTTATTTCTAATCATGATACTCATTTAGCTCTTTTAAATAAAAATTTATATAATGATATTTTGAGAAATGTTGTTGAAAAGAGTAGGAAACATGCTCTTGATTTTCTATTAAATTTAGATATTTTTAAATATGGGAATAAAAGTATTTTTATGAAAAATTTCTCTAGTTTTTTCAAAAGAAGAAATTTATATTATAAAGATATTTTATATAAAGAAAATGGGATTATTGATAATAATCATGTTATTTATTTTGTTAAAAATGGTGAATTTGGAACAAAAGCAAAAAAAAGTTTACAAGAAATAGATAATATAATATTAAAAAGTTCTTTAAAGAGAAATATAGATAAAAATGAAATAGATAGATTAGAAATATATAAAGAATATTCTATTAAAAGAGATATTAAATTTGAATCTTTTGGAGAAAATGATATTTTAGGTTTAGGAGATTGTGGTGTTGGAAATAGATATATTTATACTTTATTTTGTAATTCTAATGAAGCTACTGTTTTTGAAATACATATTACTTTCTTTAAAATGTTATTAAATTTAGATAAAAAAATATTAATAAAAGCAGAAGAAATTGAAAAAATTAAATGTGATATTATTCTTAGATTATTATATAGACAAAGAGAATCTTGGTTAAATTTTATTAAAAGTAAATTAAAATATAATAATTTAATTAATTCAAATGGAAGTAAAACTGAAAGATTAAGATATTCAAAAAAAGATTGTATTATGAAATTAAAAAATGATTCAGAAGAACCAAAAAGAAGAAAAAATAAAAGAAAAAAAACTATAAGAGTTCTTCCAATTTTAAGTGAAAATAATATTTTTGAAAGAAAAGTTGATTATTCTTCTTCTATTTCAATAAATAAACCTTTAGATGATAATTTTGCAATTGATTTATTAATGAGAGATCAAACTACTCAAACTAATTTTCATAATAATAAAACCAATTCTAATTTTTATACTATTAATACTAATTTAAATGATAGTATTAATTCAAAAGAAAAAAATTCTTTTCACAATACTTTTTTTGAAAATATGATGATAAAAAAAATTGATGATGATAATAAAAGAACATTTAAATTAGATTTAAAAAATAGAAGAAATAAATATTATTATAATGATAATGATAATAAATGTTATATATTAAATCAAAAATTTTTTAATCCTCTTATTTATGATGATTTTGAAAGAAGGTATAATACAATTAAATATTTTGAGCCTTCAAATACTATTAATGAAGTTAATTCATATAAAATTCATTTTAATTCAAATAACACAACTAAATCGAAAAAAAAAATTAATATTAAAGAATTGAATTTTTCTGATGGTAAATCTAAAAATAATAAAAAAGTAATAAAAAATAAAAAATTTAATAATTCAATTGATTTTGCTATAATAAGTAATTTTAGATCAACTGGTCACAAAGTATTTAATGAGAAATTAAAAAATATTTATTATAATAATAAAAGATTTAGAAAATTGTATAAAATATTAAATGATAATAAAAAAGAAGTACATTAATATAATTATTATTTTATTATATTTTTTCCTTATAAATATAATTTTAATATTTTTTAAAAAAATTAAAATGCAATGTTTAAAATTTAAAAACTTTTTATATTCCTTTTTCTTTATAATTCAATTATTGGTTTTTTTACTTACTTTAATAATGAAAAATGAATTTAAATATACAAACGTATCTAAATTAATGTTAAATACAATAATAATAATATTACTTTCTTTATTAGTAATTCAAATGATTTATCCTAAAATTTTATGTAATATAATAACAAAAAATTTAGGTATAATAAAATCAAATAAAGGACAAGGTTTAATTAGTTTATCTATTGGAATAATATTTATTACAAGTCATAATATTTCTCAAGTAATATTTTGTCTTTTTTCAATTGGAATTGGAGGAATAATTGAATTTATTGAATTATCAAGAAAAAAAATTGATAGAAAACAAGTTAGAACTACTGAAACTAATTTAAATTTATCTAAAGAATCTAGAAGAATTAATGGTAGAACTTTAAATATTAGAATGGAAGATGAATTAAATAGTAAAGATAATGAAATTGAATAATTTAAATTTTTTTATAAATTTAAAAAAAATTCTTTTTTTTTACTATAATTATATATGAAATAATTTTATTTATTGTTTAAATAAATGTAATTGTTCATTAATCTTTTTAAAGTTGCTTAAAATTTCTTCAAATTCATCATAATTCATTTTAATAATATTAGATTTGAATTTTTGAGTATTAATATCAAAAGAATTTATTTTAGTAACAATTTCTAATTTTTGTGCTTTATTAGAATTCACATTTCCATTTTTTTTATCTATAACCGAAACTTGCCAATCAAGAGAGGAAAATCTAGAATTAAATTTATTTTTTTTAAAATCATCTATTTTTTTATATAATAAATTCGCTATCATATCATTTGAAATATTCGGATTATTAATTCCAAATGTTTTAATTGGTTTCATTATATATTTTAAATCATTTTCTTCTTCTCCTGTCATTAATGGAATTAAATCATTAAATAATCTTACTAATTCAATTGATAATTGGTAATTTTCTTCTTTATTTATTTTTCTGTGATTTAAACAATCATTTAGTAATATGGATAATTCAGTTAGTGAAGGGCAATTGTTTAATAAATATATAAAATTTTGAAAGGAATCTGATATAGACATTTTAAGTTTTGAATTAATTTAATATAGAATTATATTTATTTTTTTTCTTTTTTTAAATTAATTTGATTATCTTATATTTAATTGTTTTTCATTAACTTTTTTTCTATTCATTTTTGAATCTATTATATCAAAATATATTTAAATATATTTTATAGAAAATATATTTAAATAATATATTTTTTTAATAATGAAATTAAATAATAATAATAACTTCTTTTTATTATTTTTAAAAAAAAATCTTAATCAAAATAAATGTATTTAAATTACATCAACATAAATTTAAAAAATCTCATAAATAAATCTTTTCATCTCTAACTTTAATTACTTTTTTTTTAAAAGACAATATTCCAAAAAAACTTGAAAAACTAAAATCCCTTAAAAACATAAAAACCCGTAAAAGGCAATATAACCAGTTTTCAAAAATAAAATAAAATTTAAAAAAATAAATGGATAAAAAAAAAGAAACATTAATATCATCAAAAGATCCAGAAAACTCAGTTCGTTTATCACGTTGTATACGTGTTTTCATATTTGGAATATTTTGGTTAATTCATTTTTTTAATTGTTCAGATGGAGGAGTTCCAAGTGCATCATCAAATAATATAAAAAAAGATTTAAATTTCAATGATTCACAATTTGGACAATATGGATCAATAGTTCAATTAGGAAGAATGACAGGAACATTTATTGTAATGACATTATTAAATATATGTAATAGAAAATATTTAATTTTCGTTGCTTTATTATTTAAATGTTCTTCTTTCCTAATTTATTTCTTTACTTATAATTATTTAATTGTTATGATATTTAGATATATTCAAGGAGTTTCACATGTTTTTACTTATGTTTATTTCCCTACTTGGATTGATCAATTTGGACTTCAAAGTTCAAAAACTATGATGATGAGTCTTATTCAAACTGCAAGTCCATTTGGTTCTTTTTTTGGTTTTAGTGTTACTACTTTTATTGGTACTCATCAATGGAAATGGGGATTCGGTGTTTTAGCTTTTAGTATTTTACCTTTAAATTTCATATTATTATTCATTCCTGATAAATACTTCTCAGCTAATATTTTCTTTAATAAACATATTGATGAAACTTATGATAACGGTATTATTGGTACAGTCTCATTATTTGAAGAAGATGAATCAAGGAAAAATGTAAAAAAAGGAAAAGAATCAAGTAATGCAATACAAGATTGGATATCAATGTTTGATGGAGTATTCTTATTTATTGTTTTAGCAAGGACAGTAATTATGTTTATTTTCATGGGAATTCATTATTGGTTAGGAGATTACTTCGTGAATGTATTAGATATAAAAGATAAATTAGCAAAGACTTCATCATATGGAACAATATCATTATTAGGACCATTTATAGGATCAATGTTAGGAGGAGCAATCTGTGAAAAATTTGGAGGATATGAAAAAAAAAGTTCCATATTTGTTTGTATATTCTTTTCAGTTCTAACTTGTATTGCAGGAACAATTGTTCCTGAAGTTAATACTTTAGCAACTTTTACTGCAGCTGTTTTTGCCTTCTTTGTTTTAGCTAATTGTCAAATGCCTATTTTAATTGGAATTAGCTTTAATTGTGCTCCAAGAAGATTGAAAGGTGCTTCTTATGGTATTAATAGTCTTATGTGCACTTTCTTAGGTAATTTATTAGCTCCATCTGTTTATGGATATTTAAATGATTATTTTAAAATGAAAGATAAAAGAATGGCTATGAGATGTGTTATGAATTATATTTGGATTAATTTACTTTATTTAATTCTTTGTGCTATTTTCAGATATAGGAAAAAAGAACCTCAAAAAGATGATATTAATGATGGTATTGAATTAGAAAATAAAGAATAAAAGTTTTTTAAATAAGAGTTATTATAGTTTTTTTATTTTTTTTGTTTTTTTTTTTGGAGTTTTTGATTTAAATATTTATTAGTTAATCAAATATTAAATTTTGATTTCTTTTTATTGGATTAAAAATTTAAGAGATTTAAAGAGATAAATTTTAATTGTTTTTTTTTTAATTTAATTTTTTTTATTTTTAGTATATTTAAATATAATTCAATTTAAATTAATTAAAAAAATATTATTTTTCAAAAAAAAAAATTAAGAAAAAATTCCGCTTACAATTTTTTCAAAACTATCTTTATTATTTTCTTGAATTTTATTTTGATTTTTTAATTTTTGATAAATATCTTTTTTATATAAATTATTATTATCAGGATAAATCCATCCTTCATTTTTTTCATAAGCTCTCATAGTTAAAATTAAAGGTTTAATTCTTTTTATATTTTCTTCATCTTCTAATTTTTTTTTAGAATTAATTCTTTCTCTTCTTTTTATAATATAATCATGATTATAATCTAAATAATTATTATTTGATTTTTTTAAATCTTTTATTTGGGAAATTCTAGGAGTAAAAGAACAATCTTTAATTTCATTTAATTCATTTTTTAATTGTTCATTTTTTATTTTCAAATTGATTCTTGCTTTCCATTCCATTTGTTGTTCAAAAATTGGAGTAGAATAATTTTTATTAAATTTATTTTTTTTAATAGTATTATTATTATTTTCTTCATTTTTATAATTCGAATCATTTAATTTTTTCATATTTTTTATTTTTTCTTCAGGAATAAAACTTTGTGAAAAAGTTTGATATTGTTTTTTTTTTGTCAATCTTTCAAAACTTGGTTCTAATTTTTCTGCAATTTTTAATGAATTTTGATTTAAAGAAGGTGAAAATAAAATATTTATTTCATTCTTTGATAATGAATTATTTCTTGTTTTTGGAATATTTTTATCATATAATTTTGTTAATTTTATTGTTATACTATTTAAATTTCTTTCGGAAGAATTATTATTCTTTTTTTTATTAGTTTTTTTCAATGAATTAGATTTTATTATTTTATTTTTTATATTTTGATTTAAGAAATAATTTTTTAAATAATTTGTTTTCTTTTTATTGTTAATCAATATTGGATTATTATTGTAATTTTTTTTTGTTAAATTTACTTTTTGAGTTCTTTGAGTATTTATTAATTTATTATCATTTATTTTTTTTTTTTTAATCCTTTTATTACTTACACTTCTATTGTTTTTATTTTGATTAGTTTTATTTATTTTTGGTTTAACATATTTTATATTTTTTATATTTCCAAAATTTTCTTTTAAACTTATTTCATGACTTTTAATAAATTGTTTATTTTCTGATTTTGTTGTATTAATTATATTATTTGGTAAATTATTTAAATAATATGTCAATTTATCAAAATCTATTTTCCCTTTATTTTTTATTCTTTTACTAAAAGGAAGATCATCCCAAAAATCTCCTGGTTCTTGCAAATTAAAATTAGAATAAATTTTTTTAAATTGTTTATCATTATATTTTTCATTATCTTTCTTTCTTTTTTCAATTAATTTTATATCAGCAAATAATCTTAGTCTTCTTTTTTCAAATTCTTGACTTTCTAAATACTTTTGGGTTGAATTATTCCTCGTTGTTAAAAATTTATAATTAAAACAATTAAAAATAATAAATTAAAAAAAATACTTAATAAATTGTTCTCAAAAAAAAATAAACCTCCAAATAAAAATAAATAATAAAATGAAAGAAGATCCATTAAACGAAGTAACATCTGCAATAATAATAACTTATTCAAATATAAAAGAAGGAGCATCCTATGAATTTTTATTTGACTACTCTAAATTATTAATAAAAGAAAAATTATATGATCCTCAAATATTATATTGGCAAATAGAACATTCTTCTCTATTAAAATCTTTTGGTTTAAATTTTTCATTCTTAAAAAAAAAGATGGAAGAAAAAAATAAAAAATATTACAAATATGACACATTCATGAATCAACTAACATATAGATTAGAAAAACATGGTCAATTAGCACCAATAAAAGAAATAGCAAAACATTTAACTGAAGAAGATATGAAAGATAAAGATAATAATGAAAGAAATCCAAATGAAATTAATTATTATGATCAAAATGATTCATTCATTGATGATGAAGATGCTTTTAATGGAGATTTAAATGATCAAACTTCAAAATTAAATTTATTACCTGGAAATTATACTGAAGAAATGATTATAAAGAATTTAAATAGAAATAAGAAAAAAATAAAAAAAAATTTCAAAAAAAAAAAGAATAATAATAATGAAAATGAAAATGAAACATATCAAAATTTAATATCTACAAATACACATTTTGAAGGAATAAGTCCTGAAATGGAAGAAGAATTAAATAAGAAAATAAAAAAAAGAAAATTTGGAGAAGGAATAACATCTTTAAGTGAAAATGCAGATAGAGAAAGCATTGAAAGAATGTATAATCAATTAATGAAAGATTATTGTGAAAGTGGGAAAGGAATTCCTGATAAAGATAATGAAAAAGAAATATTTATTAAAAAAAGTATTCCTCAATTAAAAAACATTGATGGAAATAATAAAATTGAAATTATCAAAGTTTTTTCACAAAAATTAAAAATGGATGAAAAAGAATTTGAAATATTATTTAATTATGAAGTTTTTAAAAGTAAAATTGAAGGTACTTTTTCTACTTTTTCTAAATTATTAAATCAATTCTGTACAAGTTTATATGAAAATGATATTTCTGATTTTACTAATTTAAAAGAAACTTTTGAATCTAATTCTGAAATATATTCAAAATTTTCAATATTAGTTCAAAAAATAATTGTTTTCAGACAATTACATAATGAATATATTGGAGCTCAAATGGATAAATTAGATAATATTTATGAAATAATTAATAAATATATTTCTGGAGTTAGAGAAAGAAATAATGAATATTTAACTAAAATATCAAGTAAAATAAAAGAAAGTTTTGAAAAAAATAGAATTAAATATTCCATTGATAATATTGTTGATTTTATTAAAAAAAATTTTGATTCTATTGAATATGAAGAAAATTTAACTGATTTAAATCATCCTATTTTAGGTATTGAAAGATTTTTATATTATCAAGAACAAAATAAAAATATTAATACTAAAAATAAACCAAATATTCAACAACAAAATAAAAAAAAACAAAATGTTAAAAGTCCTAAAAAAGAAGATGAAAATGATGTTAAAATAGAAATAAAAAGTATTCCAACTAAAATTATAAATGAAAATGTTTTAGGATATAAAGTACAACTTACTCCCATTTTAAGCCATAAATTTTATTATAAAAATTATGAACCTGATGATTTTCCTGAAAAAAAAAATGTTCAAAATAATGAATTTACTAATTTAACTACCGAAAATTTTTCTTTGGAAAATAGAATTCAAAAAGAAAATCAAAATTTAAATACAACAACAAATGAAATTAAAGAAGAAAAATAAATTATAATAAAAAATTAAATTTATTAATATGAAATTGTTTAATATAAATTATTATTTAAAACAATTAACATTTAATATAAAAAAATACCATTATTTCATAATGGGGATTGGGGATTGGGGATTGGGGATTGGGGATTGGGCCCAATCCCCAATCCCCAATCCCCAATCCCCAATATATAATTTCTTAATTTAATATT
>JAEEGI010028593.1_pt1 | contig 10596 bp, 9 predicted proteins | sample 8958751 | NCBI WGS metagenome assembly JAEEGI01 (sample SAMN16246545, study PRJNA631951) | gut metagenome | biome: gut microbiome; feature: rumen; material: KS-attached | host: Bos | place: Iran: Karaj | collected 2018-10 | reverse complement strand
GCTCAAAGTCCGCGGCCTTGATCGGGATGATAACGGATTCGGCGTTGCTGTCTTTCATCAACCGTTCAATGCCGACCTTTCCAACCACCTTGTAATTCTGCTTGACCATAGCGGCCAGCAGCGCCGCCACATGGACGAGTCCTTTGGCGGAAAGCTCGGTGGCGATTTTGGCGGCCTCCAGTCCTTCCTTGACCATCAGATCGGCCACTTCGCCGCTTACTTCCATAGCTCATGCCTCCTTTCCTTGGGTTTCGTTTTCTCACTCATACTCTGTTCCTCGGCCTGCCGGTCGAGCCGGATATGCTCTTGAATTTGCGGTATTCTGTCCGCGACCTGTTGGCAGCATTTCAGCTCCCGGCGGATCGGGCGCAGAGCAAGGGAGATTTCCTTGATCTCGGCGCTCATGTCCTCGCCGCGCCGCTGGCGGCGGTACAGCTCGCGCCGGGAAAAAACAAGAGAGTCAATATCCGCTTGCAGGGCGTCCGCAAGCATGGACAACTGACTCTCGCTGTTGATATGGTATTTTTGCAGCAGCACAAACTGCCGCTTGTATTGGTCGAGCTTTCTGACCTCGGTGCGCACGGGAAACGGCGGAGGCCGTCGCCGTGGCCGGGGCGGTGAAAGCAGGTACAGATAATGCAGATATAGGCGGCGCAGGCCGGACAGCTTTTGCTTTTTCCCGTAGGCCGGGGATCTGCGTTTGACCTTATACCTGCCTTTTGGGATATACAAAGGCGCTGCCGTCATGGGCTCCGGCTTCTCCGGTTCTGTGCGGCTCCTGTTCAGCCGTTCCCGTATGTCCGCTTCGGTGTAGCCGTCGCCCAGGCTGTCCAGCCGGACAAAGCGATCTGAGCCGGGCGGCTTGACCGCCGTGTGCTTTATGTTAGCACCGCGCTTGACCGTATAGCCCCGCTTCTGCAGAGTGTCATAAAAAGATTGGAGAGTAAAAGCGTCGGCAAGTGCCGCGTCAATGTCCTGCCGGATCAGCCCGCGCACGGTGGGCTTGCCGTTCTTCTCGGCGTTCCACTCGGCGTAATGCTTGGCCGTGCCCTTTGGCTCAATGACGGACAAATTGTTTTCCCGGCTGAGGTCATTGGAGTGACCTTGTATATCTCCAAAATAGGCTTTGAAGTTATCCCGGAACATCTTGCCGTCAGTGCAGGAAACAGAGTTGAACACGATATGACAATGCACATGGGCGTGATCGGTATGCGTGGATACTACGGCCTCAAAGCGATCTCCGACAAGGCGGCGGGCAAGCTCCATTCCGATAGCCTGCGCCTGCTCCGGGGAGACCTCGCCGGGGACAAAGGAGTGGATCAGATGATAGCCCTGTATGGGGCGGTTTACCTTGTCCCAGCGGCGTTTGGTCTGCATCATGTCCCGGTAGGCCGTTTCCGGCAGACAGTTGATCCCGCCGATAAGGACAGCGCCAGTCACGCCGTCCACGGTCTTTTCCGCGTTCATCACATAGCGGAGGGAGTTATCCAGCCGGGTATGAATGACGCGGATCTTATCATAGGCCATTCTTTACAAGCTCCCAGGCTTTCCTTGCCAACACAGCGGCGTCAACGATTTCGGCCTCTCGGACGCTCTTTTGCGCGTTTGCCCAGTAGGCGATCTGATTGATATTGTTCCCGATGGCTGACAGCTCCCGGAGGAGCCGGGTGTACTCACCGGGCGGACGAGGACGGAGCTGGATACCGGCGACAAGTGATCGGATAAAGGGATCAAGCCCCATCCCGGCAAGCTCGGCTTGCTCTTTCAAGTGACGGTATTCCGCCTCGTTCATCCACACGCTGACATGGCGCGGGCGTGTTCTCATGGCATCATCCTTTCCATTTTTGTGTCTCACGGTGAGACACATTTCGTGCGTGGGGTTTTAGGGGGCATCCCCCTAACAAGGGCGTTTGTGCTACCAAATGCCATACTTGCTTAACAAGCGCCGCAAGCGGCGCTTTCTCAAAAGGTACTGCGTAATTGGATTGATAGAGCAAAAACTTGTCTCATCGTGAGACAAGTTTCTGCTTCTCCTTATGGGGCTTTTGCCTGTGGGTCTGCAAGCTGTGTTCTCTTGCGATACGGAGTTTCAGCTCGTCCTCGCTTTCGGGAAATACCTGGCTTGTTTTGACGCCTTTACTAAAGACCGCTGTTCGGAATCGTTCATCAGTGTCATAGTCAGAGTATTGCATGGAAAAAGTGGTGCCGTCACCATATTCGCCAGTTATATACTTGATGGGCAGAGCCGCCTTTTTGATTCGCTGGACGCTTTCTCCATAGTCAAAGGGAATGACCTGACCAAAAAGACCCTTGTCGTTCTTTTCCTCGACGACGACGCGGAACGCCCGAAAACCGTCATGCTCGGATTCATAATGCGTCCAGATGTTATAGGCAGCAGAGCCTTTCAGAAAAACATCCCGCTCTTTTAAGCACCACGTTCCGCAGGGGCGGGAGAGCCAGTAGTAGGTACGATCCTCTGTTTTTGGCTCTTTTGCCGCTTCCAGCAGAGTGGTAACATCAAACTCAAAGTCCGATTGATAGGAAGTCGTATTTTCCAAAAGGACAGCTTGCAGCGTATGGAGAATATCTGTTTTCAAGCGGTTCTCCTTATCTGGCCTCGGAAAAACTTGTCTCACGGTGAGACAAGTTTCCCTCAACCTTTTCCTGCGGCTTGATCGGGGTGCGGGCAATCGCAGGGCAGGCGGCTTCAAGAGCGTCAATGATTTCTGCGGCGGTCGTACTGATACAATCCAGCGAGGCTTTCAGTTCCGGCAGCTCCTTGTCGCGACTCCAGCCGGTGACATAGGCGAAGGAATAGTCAGAGGTGTCGATCCCGAAGTGTTGGCAGACCACATAAGCAATGCTTTCGGCCTCCACCTCACGGGTCGGGCCGTCCTTGTCCGGTTTGCCGATGATCTTCCCGTTTTCCACGGGCAGGGCGTGGAGCTTGGCATGGGCTGTCTCGTGGATCAGCGTCTTTAGCGTCTGCACCTGGCTCATGCCCTCGTTGACGTAGATACATTGTTCCAAGTGGTTGTAGCAGCCTTTGGACGCCTGCGCCTCCCGGAAGTGGATCGGCACGGGGCTGAGGACTTCGACCGCATGAAAAATACTGTCAAAGCCCTCAACGTCGCCGGTCAGCTCGTCCACGCCCAAGGTGGGCAGCTCCTTGCCCTCGGTCTGGCTCAGATCGAACACATAGGCGATCTTAAACCGCTGACGCTTGATGATAGCGCTTTCTTTCTCCGGCTGTCCGTCCGGGCCTATCACGGCGTTGCCTTGTGCGTCGAGCTTGTCCTGCTCCATGAGAATTTTCTGCGGGCAGGGCGCGAGGATCTGGATGCCTTTTTCGCCTTTCTTTACCGAACGCCCCAGCTTTTTCCATGTGGTGTATCCGGCCACGGCCTGTGCTTCGGGGCATTGAAAGAAAATCAAAAGGCAGTTTCCGAAGCTGTAATGATGAAACTTGGACATAGCCTCTAAATACCGGGCGTAGTCCTCGCTTGCAAAAACGGCCTTGACGCCGTTTTCCAGCTTCTCCGTCAGCGCCTTGATCCGTTTCTGCCTCTCGGCCAGCGCATCAGCGTTCCGGGTTGTGATGTTGTTTTTCATCGGGAGGATTCTCCGGCTTCTTCGGGTGTGAGGATACTTTTAGGGTATATAGCTTGTCTCCCTCCGCTCCGATCAGTATTTCAGAATGAGCATACTCGCTTTTGAAGCGTTCCATCAGATCGGGCGGCAGCGAGCAAAAGCTATCCTCACTCAGTCCACAAATGAAGAACGTACCAAATACGCCGCCGTAGCCGCCGGGGACGCTGCGGTTAAAAGGCAGGCCATTGATAAGTCCTTCCTCGTTGCAGACGATAGCCACTTCTTCGTCATAAGGGTAAATCGCTTCGATCCATCCACCGACGATTTCCTGCAAAGCCCGCAAATGTTCATCCGAATTGAGCGAATCAGAGATTTCTTTTTCGTAGGGAAGATAGCCAGGCTCAACTACAAGCACATTCATCCGATTACTTCACCGGGCCTTTCTTCTCCTTACTGAAAATTTCAGCTTTCTGCTTTGCCTTTTCTTCGCGCTGGCGCCGTTCTTCCAAAGCATCGTAGATGCTGTTTTCAATGGCAAGCGGCGTCATAGAAACATCCGGAAAATACTTACGGAGTCGGTCGCCGCGCAGAACAATTTTTGTCTCATAGCTGTTCTCTCGATCCTGCACTCCCTCCGCATTCCTAACAGATTCAGAGGGAGAGGCAGGCGCTGCCTGGGCCTGGGGAGCAGGAGCTACGCTTTGCCCCGGCGCTGTGGGAGTTGCAGGCTGAGCAGACGCAGCGGATGTTGCTGGGAACGGAACAACATTCCCAGAAGTCTGTGCTGCCGGGGGCGTTACATCCGGGGATTTCGGAACGCTGGCCGGAGCCATCGGCGGCGCTGCTTGAGTAGCAGCAGGTGCAGCGGGAATAACAGGCTTGGGCTTTTCAACTTGTTTGGGCGGGTACTGTCCGTCAAGCACAGCTTTGATTTTCTGAATTGTCAGAGTTTCTTTTTCGGCAACTTTTTTGAGTGTCTGCGTGTTCTCATTGTTGACCTTGTAGTTGATCCCGATCAAATCAGCAACGGTATCCTGTACTTTCGGGGTCAGAAAAGCGATGTTGTACGCAACAGACAGCGGAATGGTGTTGTCGTCTACCAAATCGCAAATCTGCTTGGTCGCCTCGGACAGCTTCATAAGCCGGTTGAGCTTTGCCGTGCTCATGCCCATTTCTGCGGCGATGGCCTCGTCTGTGTACTGCTTTTTGGGGCCGGTGTCAAACTTGCTGCGCCGTCCGACCTTGTGCTTCATGCTCTCGGACTTCATTTTTACAGCACGGGAGAGGTCATAGGTGGAAATGTGCTCACGGTGCAGATTTCCGTCCGCGACGAGGATACGGGCGTCGTCATCGTCGAGCTGCTGGATAATCGTGGGGACGGGATAGTTCAGCTCGGAAGCGATCAGATGGCGGCGCTGGCCAGAAATGATCTCCAGCTCGCCGTCCTTTCCGAAGCGGGCAAGCACGGGGTCTTTCACGCCGAAACGCTTGATAGACTGAAACAGCTCCTTGAAGTCGTCGCTGTTCCGGTCAACAGAAAAAGTGTTGATGTCAGCTTTTTTCAGATAGGCCGGATGCAGCGTGACGGCAAAGGCTTCGCCTTCACCGGGAACGGGAAGATCCTTTTTGTCCTTTGCGGTAGGCGGGGTGAGCTTCTCGCCCAGGAGCTTGGTGATCAGCGTTCCCGTCGGGCCAACGGCGGCGGTGCCGACAGGCTTTTCCTCTTTCTTGGCAGGCGCTTTCGCCGGGGCGGTCTTTTTCTCTTTCTGATCTGCGTCTTTCGCTTCGGGAGCCGGCTCGGTCTTGGGCGCTTCCACTTTCTTCTCGGCTTCGGGCAGGTCGGCGCTTTTCTTTTCAGCCGGGGCATCCGCGGCCTTTTCAACCTTTGCGGCTTCGCTCTTGGCCTCGGCTTTCTTTTCCTCCGGCTTCGCAGCGGGAGGAGCTGCAGCCTCCGTTTTCTTCTCGGCGGGCTTTTCCACCGTGGCTTTCGTCGGAGCAGGAGGCGCAGCCTCCGCTTCCTTTTTGGAAGGCTCGGTTTTCTTCTCCTGCGGCTCGGCAGCTTTGCCGGGCTGCTTTTCCTCAGACTTTTTCTCGTCGGGAACTGCCTTGCTGTCCGCTACTTTTTCCACTTTGGGCGGCTCTTTGCCAGAGGCAGGCGTCTTAGCAGCCGGGTCGATCAGCTTTCCGGGGATCGGTGGAGGATTATCTGCGTTCCGCTTCTCGCAGTATGCCATAGCCTCTTTTTCGGTCATGTCATAGACCAAGGCGGGCAGTTCCTTGAGCTTGGCGAGCTCCGCTGCCTTACGGCGGCGAAAACCGGACACAAGCTGGTATTCTCCGTCCTCCCGTTGGCGCAAAATCACGGGCTCTTTCACGCCGTCAAGCAGCATGGAAGTGACAAGGCCGCCGTAGGACTTATCCGGGAGCTTGACGATGGGGATGCCGGGGAGATCGTGGATCTTCTCGATGGGGATTTGCTGGGGAATGGGTTTTTCGTTGGGCATTTACGTCCTCCTTCATAGTGTGAGATATGCAAAAATGTGTCTCACGGTGAGACACATTTCAGCCAAAGTCATGCCGCACGGCAGCGGCGTAATACGGGCCGATGGTCAGCGGCGCATTATATAAAGCCGTCAACAAATATGCCCGAATATTATAGATTTTCGTGGTGGTTTCTCTCATGGCGTCCAGTACATAGGCGGCGTGTTCAAAAGTCAATCGTCGGTATCGGGTCTGTACTTTCGGCGTAGGGATATTCTCGTTTCCGATGCGGATTGTCTCGGCGTTGCTTGAAAGAACGTCACAAATGAGCTGCAAAATACAATCGGGATCGTCATAGGGATATTGAACTGACAGGAGAGAATAATCAATCTGCTCGCGGACTTGCTGTTCTATCTCCCATCCATCAGATAGATGGATTGATGGATCAGTATAGCTATTATCAGTTTGTTTTTTATTATTATTACTTCTGTCGGTTTCACCGAAGTCTGCACTTCGACTATCCCGAAGTCTTGACTTCGAGTTTTCCGAAGTCTGCGCTTCGGCTTCTTCGACTTCTTGACTTCGGATTTCCCGAAGTCTGAAATGGTCGCTCTGATCCCTGGGCGATGGCGATTCTGTTTGCGAGAACTGCTTTACATAGATCATGGTCGGTTTGCCCTGGCCTTGCTTTTTACGCTCAATCAGACCGATGCCTTTTTCTGTGTCCAGCTCGGCCAGCATACGCAGCACCCGATCATGGCCGCAGTTAAAGTCCTCCTGTATCTCTGTCAACGTGTAATAGATATAGACGCGGCCAAGCTCGTCACGCCAGCCGTTCTTTGCGGATAGACCCATGCGGTCAAGCATGAGGCCATACAGCACCTTCGCGTCCATAGACAGCCGCTTGAACTGTTCACCGGTCATTAGCTGCTTCGGAAAACGATAGAAAGAATAGCTCTCGGACTGATCTCCGTAAAAGTAGCCAAAGCTCATAGCTTATTCCTCCACGCGCTCGCAAAAGACCAGATAGCGGTACTTCCCGCCGCTGGCATAGGGGTGGCAGGTCAGCAGGGTTATCATGTCTCTGTCCTTCTGAATGAGGATGGCGTTCACGTCATTCGGATTGATGATCTTGATCTCCGTAACAACGTAGGTCAGCGTTCCCCATAGATCTGTGATTATGACCTCGTCGCCCGGTTCCAAAAGCTCAATCTCCTTGAAGTAGGGATAGCCGCTGTACCCGCGGTGTCCGGCAATCACGGCGTTGGTATTGTTGCCGCCGAGGGGGATGCTCGTCTGCGACAGCACCGCCGCGCCCGCCGCCATGTTTTCCTCGCTTGCGCCGAGAAAGAGCGGCATTTCCAAGTCCATCTTTGGGATCGTGATGATCCCGAACTTCTCGTCGGGCAGGCCGTAATCGGTCAGCTTGAACTGTGACAGCTCGTAGGCGCTCCGGCTGTCCAGCTTGTCCTGCTTGAAAAGATAGAGCTGCCGATTATAGAACTGCATATCCTCGTAGAGCTGGGCGTATGGGATAGGCTCATGCTGTTCCTCATTTTCTTTGGCTTTCTCTGCTTCCTCCCGTATTTCGGAAATCGTTTCGCGGTATTCCTCTACAGCCTGCTTGACCTCGATGCTCTTTTCCGCGCCGTCAATCAGCGGCTTTAACGCAAAGGCGGCGCTGGCAAAGGCGAGGCATACCAGGAGAACATGCAGAATAAGCCGCATTTTAAGATGTTTCATGCCTGCCCCTCGCTTTCTCCTGTCGGATGGGTAGCAGCCTGCGACGCGGCCTTTTCACGGCCTTGTATATCACGTAGCCCGTGGTGATCCCGGCCACGGTCAAGCCGCCGTAGATCAAGCCGTGACGGTATTCGTCGCCCCAGGTGGATTCCTCCACGGGCGTAAATTCCGCGTCCTCGATCACACTAACGGCTTCCTCATACTCGGTGCGCTCTCCCCGGATCAACAGCCGGTGACTGTTCACGCCGTAGGGCGTACAGGTGACAAGCGTACAGAGATCGCGCCCGGCGTCAATCGTCAGCTTACCCGTGTCCTCCGGGAGAACCGTGTAAATGTCCGTGACACGGTAAGCCAGCGTTTCGCCCATCACGCAGAGAAAGAATAGGTCACCAGCTTTCAGCAGATTCAAGTCGGAGAACATCTTCTGTCCGGCAAGACCGCTATGCCCGGTCAGCACACAATGGGTTGCTGTGCCGCCCACGGGGAGAGAGGAGCCAAGCAGGTGTCCCACGCCCCGGTCAAGCGTGCTTTCCTCCGTTCCGTGGTAAATGGGCAGATTGACACCGATTGCGGGGATCTCCACATAGCCCATCAAGCCGTCCTCCCGCACATTCAAGAGCGTGTCGTAGCTCTCGGCGGCTTTGATAAGGGCGTCCTTCGTGTAAGGCTTTTCCGGGATCGTGACAAGGGTTTTGTTGTATTCCTTCGCTTCTGCGCGGGCTTCGTCCAGCGCCGTGGTGTCCATCTGCTTGATGGCCTCCGTGTACTGCGTCTCAATGAGGCTGCGGTTTTTCTCGGAGAGATAGTTGGCAATCAGCGGGTAAAGGATCACGCCGAGGGAAACGACGAACAGGACGGCCAGAGATAGGATTTTCATTGTCTTATTCATTCTTCCCCTTTACAGGGCAAGAGGGCGGTGATCCCGCCCTCTTGCGTGTTGGTTAGGTATTCTGTGCTTTCTTCTTGTTCTTGCGCGTCAGCGCGACAATACCGGCCACACAGAACGTCAGCATGGAGAGCCCTGCCACGGGGAACATCCAGTTGCCGTAGGAGCCGGTTTGCGGGAGGTCAAAGCCGCGGGTGTTGATGACCGTGAACGGGACAAAAGCGTTGGCCGAGCTCCCGTCCGGCTCCATGTTGACCTTGTTGCTGTCTACGGTGGCCGAGGCGGTCAGCAGCTTATGCTCCAAGTGGCGCTGGGGCATATTGTGATACAGGCCGGGATCGACGTCGGCGTACCGGGGATCGTTCTGAATAAGGCCGAGGACGTCCGTCCCGTAGATGCCGCAAAGGGTTTCACTCTCGGTCTGCGAGATCACGACCTTGATGCTGTTTTTCAGCAGCGTGTAGCCGTTTGCGGTCTGTACCTCCGTCCAGGTGTAGGTATCGTCCTCCAAGCCTTTGAGGATCAGCTTGCCGTCCTTCGTGGGGATGAAGTGGGTAGCGTCCTTTTCCTCAGTCACATGGTCGGTCACATACCAGATACCCTCCGCCTCATTCAGCTTGCCGACAAGGAAATACCCGTCCGTGTCGTTGTGCACAATGAACTGGACTTTGGAGAAGTCGCCTCGGCCATCGGAGAACTGCTTTGTCATGTCGATGCCGTAGATATAGACGTGGCAATCGTCCACGAGGGTATCATAGTAGGCGCTGTTCGTGCGCTTCCAGGTGAGGACAACATCGTTGGGGTTGCCCGCGTCGCCGTAGGTCACAGAGGCGTCGCTGTTCATTGTAGCCTTATAGGTAATGCGGAGGGTGCAATCGCTGTACCCGCTGTTGACCATGCTGGCCTCGGTGTAGACGCTGCGGCTGCTGTTGATCTCCGCAAGGCCGGAGGCCGTCATGGTGATCGTCATAACGCTCGCGCCGTCCGAGGCGGTGTTGTAGCTCACGAGGAAACGGTCAGACGCCTCGTTCCAGGAGGTCACAAGATCGGTGCAGCCGTCGTCCCGGAAGAACTCTAAAAGCACGTCGCCCTTGTTGTAGGTGATGCCCTTGCTGAGCGTGTCGATAAAGGTGTAGTCCGTCAGATAGGATGCGGCGGAGGTAATGCTGGGCAGCGTGGAAACGATCTGGTAGTCGATTACGTCACCCGCCGAGGCTGTTCCGGTGTGGGCGTAACCGTCCGTAATGTCGCTGGTGCTACCGCTGTTCTTGCCCGTGTCGGCCTTGTCCTCACGCAGCGTCTTTTCCAAGCTGGGGATGCCGGTAAGGTTTTTCGGGTACAGGGTCACGTCATAGATCCAGCGGGTGCCGCCGTCGCTGGCGTTGCTGCCGTCAACGGAGGTCATGGGCAGCGAGACGAGGAAAGGAGCTGTCGTGTCTGTGACCATTTCCGGGACGCGGGTTTCGATCAGCAGATACAGGCCAAGGGGCAGATCGGAGGCTCCTGTATGGCCGTAGGCGTCCGTCTCCGTCATGGCGACGCCGTGGTTGTCATGGGCGTAGCGTTCCAGCGCATTTTTGACCGTGGTGGCGTTGGCGTCCAGCGCGTTTTTGAGGCCGTCGATCAGCACGTCGGAGCGGTAGTAATACACGGTCATGCCGTCTACCACTTCGTCGGCGGGGGCATACCGATCTTCGGTGCTGACGCAGATTGCCGAGAGAAAGGCGTTGTTCTGCTCGGTAGGAGCGATACCATAAAGCACTTCGATATGCTCCGCGCCGTCCTCGCTCTTGGTAAAGGTGCGGATCGAGGCCACGCGGACGTAGGTGAACTCCACGCCCTTGATGGCGTAGCCGTAAGCGTTACCGTTGGCGTTCAGCGCGGAGACGCGGGCA
>JAEEGI010028590.1_pt1 | contig 10597 bp, 8 predicted proteins | sample 8958751 | NCBI WGS metagenome assembly JAEEGI01 (sample SAMN16246545, study PRJNA631951) | gut metagenome | biome: gut microbiome; feature: rumen; material: KS-attached | host: Bos | place: Iran: Karaj | collected 2018-10 | reverse complement strand
GCTCATATTGCTTGGCTTGTTGCTGTGTGTGTGGTCGTGCACAGGCACGAAACCGTCGACCGAGCAGTCGCATGAGGCGAGCGAGGTGAGTCAGGCGACCGACTCGCTCGAGGCGCGCATCGAGGCGCTGAACGAGGAGATGGAAGGCTATATCAGTGAGTATGAAAACAATCGTAACGAGGAGACCTTCAAGCGTGCCATGGCGTTGAACGACAGCCTTGAACGCATCGATACCACTGCGCAAGGGCACTTCTACACGATGCTCACACGGTCGCAGTTGCTCATGAAGGCGGGTAGGGTGAAGGAGGCGATGCGCCTGCAGGAGCAGTTGCTGAGCAAGGATCCCGACAATGTGGCCCGTCTGCAGTTCTATGCCGGAAAATACTTCCTTGAGGAGCGCCACGACTCGATGCTCTACTACGGGCAGCGCGCCTTGGCTGTGTGCGACAAGGAACTAGCTGAGAACGAGGGTGACTTGGAAGCCCGAGAGCAGTCGTTGCTCAACAAGCTCACCATTTATCAATTGCTCAATGACCGTGTGCGTGCCCGTGAGGTGACCGATCAGCTGCAGTCGCTGCAGCAGCTCTCGGGGTCAAGGGCCATGACCGATGACGAATTTAATGAGGAGTTTAATGAGGCCCGTGAGCAGCTGAACCAGCTTGCTGTGGCATGGCGCAATGATACCGATGGCGGAGCGAAAGAATCAGTGGCTACCGTAAATGGTGATGCTCGCAAGCAGGTGGCAGTTTCAAAAGAGAAAGAATAGTATTTTTTCAAAAAATTGGGGATATTTAATATAGATATTACATTTATATTTTATATCTTTGTAAATTAATTGATATAATTTGGCAACTGCTTGTTGCCGAATTGTAACCAAGTGAGAGATAAACATTTGCCTATATGAATTTGACTTGTCCGCATTGTGGTAAAGGCTTGAGTATATCGCACGACGAACTGGTGGTGTGCCGAGGCGTTGTGATTTGCCCGCAGTGCCTCACCGAGTTTGTGGCCGATGGAGTGGAATTGCCTGAGCCCGAGGCGGTGGCGCAAGTCTACCCAAAGCCTGCTGTGCTCGAGGTGCAGTCGCATGGGGGTGAGCGCTTTTGCTATGGTTGTGGCAGGGAGTTGCCTCATCACGAGGGCTTGCGTTACTGCCCCTTCTGTGGCATTGCCCTTTTGTCGAATCAACAGGTGACGCCAGCGGCCGAAACGGCACCGAAGGCAACGGTGTCGAATCCGTCGGCAACAGCGCCTCTATCGGCAACCAAGAGCGAGTCAAAGCCTAAAGCGTCATCGTCCAATGCCTACCGTTATGTGCCCAAGGTGTTCTCGAAGGAATTGCGTCCAGAACCACCCAGCTTGCGCTTTAAGGTATTTGCCTACTCGATAATGGTGGTGCTGGTGGCCATCTTTGGCATCATCGTTTACTTGGGTTATCAATTATAATAAGTAGAGATTAATACCACAAGAGACTGTTTTAAAACAAGAAAACTATGAACAACCGATATTGCGTGATTATGTGCGGTGGTGTGGGTAGCCGTTTCTGGCCCTACAGCCGCAGTAGCAAGCCCAAACAATTCATCGACTTCCTGGGCACGGGCAAGAGCTTGTTGCAACTCACAGTGGAGCGTCTCGATGGCATTGTGCCTTTCGAGAATATCATTATGCTCACCAATGAGCAGTATGCCGGCCTCATCGAGGAGCAACTGCCACAAATCAGCAAGAACCAGATTCTGCTCGAGCCTGCACGTCGCAACACGGCCCCTTGTAACGCCTGGGCGGCCTATCATATCAAGGCGCTGAATCCCGATGCTGTGATTATGGTAGCACCGAGCGACCACTTGATACTGAATCGTGAGGCATTCAGGGAAAGCGTGTTGCGGGCTTATGAGTTTGTGGAGTCGCGCGATGCGTTGCTCACCTTTGGCGTCAAGCCTAACCGCCCCGAGACGGGCTATGGCTACATTCAGCTTGGCGACCGAATCGATGCCAATTTCTCACGTGTGAAAACCTTCACCGAGAAGCCCGACCTCACGCTTGCCAAGGTGTTTCTGGAGAGTGGCGAGTTCTACTGGAACTCGGGCATGTTCTTCTGGCACGTCGATTCTATCTTGCGTGCTGTGCGTGAGTTGGCGCCCGACATTGCGGCGCGGTTCGAGGCGGGAGTTGCATTGTTTGGTACTCCGGGCGAGCAGGATTTCATCAATGGGATGTATGCCTCATGTGCCAACATTTCTATCGACTACGCCATTATGGAGAAAGCCATCAACGTGTGCGTGGAGCGTGTAGACTTTGGTTGGACCGATCTGGGCACGTGGGGAGCACTCTATGATGTGTCGGATAAGAACGAGCAGGGTAATGTGACGCAAAATTGCCAGGCCTTGCTGGTGAACAGTCACGACAACGTGATTGCTATGCCGCCCGACAAACTCATTGTGGCCTCGGGGCTCGACAATTACATCATTGCCGATGCTGCCGACGCACTGCTCATTGTGCCTAAGAACGAAGAGCAGAAGATTCGCCAATATGTGAACGAGGTGAAGCTGAAATATGGTGAAAAATACCTGTGAAAAAGGCGTGATCGGGGTGCCTGAAACCCTTAGCAAGGACTTGAAGGCATAAAAACCCCTCCACGTGCATTTTTTTTGGTTTTTTTAAGGCTCATAAACTTGTGATTTCGCCACTATTTTTGTATTTTTGTATGTTTTATTGAAACATGAAAAAAGGCGTAGAAAATGCAGCGAAAAATGGCATTTTGGCCCTACTAAAACGAAGATATTAAACAACAGATATGTCAGACGAATTAAGAGAACAAGAAGAAAAACAGTATTCGGCGCATAACATTCAGGTCCTCGAGGGACTTGAAGCCGTGCGTAAGCGCCCTTCCATGTACATTGGCGACACCCATGTGAAGGGTCTGCACCATCTGGTGTCGGAAGTTGTCGACAACAGTATCGACGAGGCCTTGGCTGGCTTCTGCAACGAAATAAATGTAACCATTCACGAAGACAATTCGATCTCGGTGAAGGACAATGGCCGCGGCATTCCCGTCGACGAGCACGAGAAACTGCACAAATCGGCTCTGGAGGTGGTGATGACCGTGCTCCATGCCGGTGGCAAGTTCGACAAGGGCTCCTATAAGGTGTCGGGCGGCTTGCATGGTGTGGGCGTGAGCTGTGTGAATGCGCTGAGCGACTATCTGCGTGCCGAGGTGCATCGCGACGGTAAGATCTACATGCAGGAGTATGCCTATGGCAAGCCCACCAGCGAGGTGAAGGTGATAGGCGAGAGCCAAGACCATGGCACCATGGTGCTCTTCCACCCCGACGGCAAGATTTTCCAGACAACCGAATATCAGTTCGACATATTGGCTACCCGCCTGCGCGACCTCGCCTACCTGAACGCCGGTGTGCACCTGTCGCTGTGCGACTTGCGCGACAAGGACGAGCACGGCGAGCCCCGTCGTGAGCAATACTACTCCGAGACGGGTCTCGACGAGTTTGTGCGCTACATCGATGCTGCCAAAGAACCGCTCATCAAGGATGTGATTCACATCACCAGCAACAAGGGCGGCATTCCTGTGGAGGTGGCTATGACCTACAACACCTCGTTCAACGAGAATATCTATTCGTTTGTGAACAATATCAACACCATCGAGGGTGGTACACATCTCACGGGCTTCCGCCGCGGTTTGGGTGGCACGCTCAAGAAATATGCCGAAGAGAGCAAGATGCTTGACAAGGTGAAGGTGGAAATCAAGCCCGAGGACTTCCGTCAAGGCATCACCGCCGTTATCTCGGTGAAGGTGATGGAACCGCAGTTTGAGGGACAGACCAAGACCAAGCTGGGTAACACCGAGGCCATTGGTGCTGTGGAGACCAGCGTGCGCGAGGCTCTGGGCATCTATCTCGAGGAGCATCCGGCTCAGGCCAAGACCATCGTCGAGAAGATTGTGCTCGCTGCCACTGCACGCCATGCCGCCGAGAGTGCACGCATGAAGGTGCAGCGCAAGTCGCCACTGACGGGTGGTGGCCTGCCCGGCAAACTCGCCGACTGTTCGAGCAAGGATCCAGCCAAGTGCGAGCTCTTCCTGGTCGAGGGTGACTCGGCAGGCGGCTCGGCCAAGCAGGGACGTGACCGTAACTTCCAGGCTATCCTCCCGTTGCGCGGTAAGATCCTGAATGTGGAGAAAGCTATGGACCACAAGGTGTTTGAGAGCGAGTCGGTGGTCAACATCTTCCGTGCATTGGGCGTGACCATTGGCACCGAAGAAGACCCCAAGGAGGCCAACCTGAGCAAGCTGCGCTACCACCGCATCATCATCATGACCGATGCCGACGTCGACGGTGCACACATTGCTACGTTGCTTATGACCTTCTTCTTCCGTCGCATGCGACCCATCATCGAGAATGGCTACCTCTACATTGCCAACCCGCCGCTCTACCGTTGCATCAAGGGCACCGTGAGCGAGTATTGCTGGGACGATGTGCAGGTGCGTCAGTTCATCGACAAGTATGCTGCCGGCGAAGAGAAGAATGTGCGCAAGCAGCGATTCAAAGGTTTGGGTGAGATGAATGCCGAGCAGTTGTGGGAGACCACAATGGATCCCGAGAACCGCATGCTGCGCCGTGTGAACATCAGCGATGCCGCCGAGGCCGACCGCATCTTCTCGATGCTCATGGGTGAAGACGTGGCACCCCGCAAGAAGTTCATCGAGGAGCACGCCACCTACGCAACCATCGACACATAATAAAACAATTCACATATATTCTCCTTTCGGTCGCCGCATGAGCCAGAACTCATGCGGCGATCGTTGTCATCATAACCACCTAAACCCTCACCTCTCACCTCTCACCTCTCACCTCTCAACCCTATACTCTCAACCCTCAACCCTCAACCCTATACTCTAAACCTCAAGTTGTGAAGTGCTTTGGCACTTCACAACTTGAATATATAACAACAAAAGCGCTAAGCATAGCTTAACGCTTGAATGAGGTAGCCCATAGCAGAGTCGAACTGCTCTTTTAAGAATGAAAATCTTACGTACTAACCGATATACGAATGGGCCCTGAAAAAGTGTATCTCACCACCCTTGCGGCAGTAGAGCTACACACAGTGAAGAGTCGCCTTTTAAGCAGCGTTAACCTTGTTAGCGTGCTTAGCCAGTTTCGACTTCAGGTTAGCGGCTTTATTCTTGCTGATAACGCCCTTGCCGGCAAGCTTGTCGAGCATAGCGGTTACTTTCTTCAGATCTTCGTTAACGGCGGCTTTGTCCTCGTTGTTACGAAGTTTGCGCACTGCATTGCGCATAGTCTTTGAATAATAGCGGTTGCGAAGCCTTCTGGCCTCTGACTGGCGAATTCTTTTGATAGCTGATTTATGGTTTGCCATAATTTACTTTTTGTTTTTTATTTCGTTAATTTTCAGTAGCCCATAGCAGAGTCGAACTGCTCTTTTAAGAATGAAAATCTTACGTACTAACCGATATACGAATGGGCCATTTTGCGAACCAGTGCGCAAAAGCGACTGCAAATATAGGAACGATTTTTTAATTGACAAAATTTCAATGCCCAAAATCATTAATTTCGGCGTTTTTTTTCAGTGTATCACGGCGTTTAACCCATTTCTGCAGTGTTTTTTGATGTTGTTTGCGTGCATTTTTTGTCAATAATCTGTAACTTTGTATGAAATTACCGAAATAGGCTTCAACTGCAATGCATGAAACGCTTAGGGGCGTGGTGCTGAATGTGATCAAGTACAACGACCGTAACAACATAGTTCACATCTATACCAACCGTCATGGGGTGCTCTCCTTCCTCGTGGCACAGGGCAAGACGCCGAGTGCGCGCATGCGTAATGCCATGATGTTGCCCCTGTCGTTGCTCGAGTTTGAGACCAATCTGCTCCCCGGCCGCGACCTCTATGTGATGCACGATGTGCGCCGTGCACATCCCTTGAGTCAAATCTATGCCGACCCTGTGAAGAACGCCGTGGCCATGTTCGTGAGCGAGTTGCTGAGTCACACCATTCATGAGCGGGAACAGAACGATGCACTGTTTCGCTATATCGAGACGGCTGTGCTGCTGCTTGAGAACATGCATCAGGGAGCAGCCAACTTCCACATTTGTTTTCTTTATCATCTGGGTGCTTTTTTGGGCATAGAGCCTGATGTGGAGAGTTACCGCGAGGGCCGTTGGTTCGACATGCAGGGCGGCGTCTTCGTGCCAGGCCCCTCGGGTGGCGGCAACCTGTTGCGGCCCGACGAGGCCCGAGTCATCAAGCTGCTGTCGCGCATGACCTTCAGCAATCTGCACCTGTTTCGCTTTAACCGCGACGAGCGTAACCGCATGTTCGACACCATTATCGCCTATTACCGTCTGCATAACTCTACCATTGGCACCCTGCGCTCGCCCGACATCCTTAAGCAGCTTTTCGTGTAACTGTGTTTTCAAATCAGTGACAAGCGTTCGTCCTGTAACAGATTCCAGCGAGGCTTCGTGCCAGGCTTTGTAGAAAAACAAAAAAAGCCTGGAGCAACTCCAGGCCTTTTTCATGCGGTGCGTACAGGACTCGAACCAGCGACCTCCTGCGTGACAGGCAGGCATTCTAACCAACTGAACTAACGCACCGTGGTTAAGCACAATTTTTCAATTGCGACTGCAAAGTTAAGACCATTTTTTTATTCCACCAAACTTTTTGCCAAAAAACTTCCATTTTTTTCACTCTGTCTGTTTTTTGAGGCTGCAAGTAGGGCATTTGACCATGGTGCTGGAGGTGTTGAGAGTGGCTAGGTGATGCGTGACGACTGCGCTGGGAACTGCAGAAAATGAGCGATGTGTATTAGAAGAGTGATGTGAAGTGCAACTTTGTGTTTGTTCACTTGAAATTATTTCCTTATCTTTGTAAATTGAAACAACATTTTTTCTTATGAAAGAAAATATCATCAAAATCTATGAGAAAAGTTTTCAGGACAACTGGGAACTTGAGGCGTTAAGCGACTATAACAGCAAGTTCACGCTCACCTATGGGGCATTTGCCTCCGAAATCGAAAAAATACACCTATTATATAAATATGCGGGCATCCAGCGAGGCGATCATGTGGCGCTCATTGGCAAGAACACCCCGGCATGGGTCACCGTGTTCATGGCAACCATTACCTATGGTGCCGTGATAGTGCCCATCTTGCAGGAGTTCAACCCTAACGATGTGCAGCACATCGTGAACCACTCCGAGGCCAAGTTGCTCTTCTCGAGCAAAGCCATTTGGGACACCATCGACTTCGACCAGTTGCTTGTCTTGCGCGGCATCATTTCGCTCGACGACAAGTCGGTGCTGGCTCAGAAGGAAGACGAAGACTTCAATGGCTGTATCGAGAAGGCTAAGGCCGAGTTTGAGCAAACCTATCCGCAGGGCTTCACTAAAGCCGACCTGCATTATCCCGAAATCTCTAACGAGGAGGTGATGGTCATCAACTACACCTCGGGCACCACGGGCTTCAGCAAGGGTGTGATGCTCACGGGCAATAACCTGTGCGGTAACGTGGTCTATGGTCTCCATTCACAGTTGCATCGCCGTGGCACCCGCAATGTGTCGTTCTTGCCGCTGGCTCATGCCTATGGTTGCGCCTTCGATATGCTCACGCCGCTGGCTGTGGGTTCACACATTATATTATTAGGGCGCATTCCGTCGCCCAAGATTCTGGTCAAGGCCATGAACGAGATCAAACCCGACCTCGTGATATGCGTGCCGCTCGTGCTCGAGAAGATCTACACCAAGATGATTGTGCCCATGATCAGCAAGGGTATGCTGCGCTGGGCGCTGGCAGTGCCGCTGCTCGACAAGCGCATCTACGACCAGATTCGCAAGAAACTCATCGAGGCCTTTGGTGGACGTTTCGAGGAAATCATTGTGGGTGGTGCTCCTTTTAATGCCGAGGTCGAGGAATTCCTTTACAAGATCAAGTTCCCCTTCACTGTGGGCTACGGTATGACCGAGTGCGCTCCCCTGGTGAGCCACACCCCGTGGCGCGAGTTTGTGCTCCACAGTGCCGGACGCATTCTGCCAGGCATCATGGAGTGCAAGATTCTGAGCGATGATCCCGAGAACATTCCCGGAGAGATTTGCATCAAGGGCGAGAATGTGATGAAGGGCTACTTCCACAACACCGAAGCCACCGACAAGGTGCTGCACGACGACGGCTGGCTGCACACCGGCGACATGGGTACTCTCACCGCCGACGGCACCATCTTCATTCGTGGCCGCCTCAAGACCATGCTGCTCAGCGCCAACGGACAGAACATCTATCCCGAAGAGATTGAAGCAAAGCTCAACAACATGCTCTATGTGAACGAGAGTCTGGTGGTGGATCGCGACGGCAAACTTGTGGGACTCGTTTATCCCGACTTCGAGGCTATGGACCAGTTGGGAGTGACGCACGACCAGTTGCCTGAAATCATGGAGAACGTGCGCACCGAGCTCAACAAGCTCGTGGCACCCTATGAACGCGTGGCCAAAATCGAGATTATGGCCTCAGAATTCGAGAAAACGCCTAAGCGCAGCATCAAGCGCTTCCTGTATCGATAGACTCGAATCGGCAACGAAACCGACGTTACAGCTCAAGTAGGGAGAAATGAACCTTTTTTGGTTGATTTTTCCCGCTTTTTATAAAACTTGCTGGTTCGTTTGCAATCTTTAACAGTTTGGATTAAATCTAAAGTCGTGCTTGTAAAACATTGTATATCAAATAAATGTGGCGAAATTTCGGCAATTTTTTCGAAAAAAACGATTTTTCTGATTTTTTTGAATGAAAAATTTTTTCGCAAAAATATTTGCATATGAAAATTTTGATATAAATTTGCACCGATTTTCAATCAACACGAAAAAAATTTATTGTTTTATTATTTTTTTAAAAATTACGAAAATGAAAAAGTTAGTTTTATTATTTGCTGTTGTAGCTAGTGTAGCTATGTTCTCTTGCAAGAAAGACGCTCAGACTTCTGCTTCTGCATCTGCATCTGCTTCTACTTCTGTTTCTGTTGCTCCCGAAGCTAGCACTTCTGCTTCTGTAGCTCCCGAAGCAAGCGCATCTGTGAAGCCCGAAGCTAGCGCTTCTGTAGCTCCCGAAGCTAGCGCTTCTGTGAAGCCCGAAGAGGAGAAGAAATAATCTTTCTCGATTCGAAACACAGCAAACTTAAAAGTTTGAAGCTGTTTTCCAGTGATTGGAAAACAGCTTTTTTTTGTCCCTATACGCAATTGCAAGGTTGCAGAATCTCGACAGGTGTTGAAAAGTGTGATAACTTTGCCTCAACAAAGCGACTTGAACAATTACTATCCACACAATATAAATTTTACGACTCTGTATGATTACGAAATTATTCAACATCACCGCTAAAGCCCTGATGAAACTGGCGCAGAAACTGCACCTTACCTACAACGAGGTGAATATCATCGTCTATTACATGATTGTGCCGCTCACCTGGGCGATAATGCTCGATTTCATCGTCGGCACCTGGCCGTGGATTACTGTCGCCTGGGCAGCAGTGTGCCTGCTGGTCACCTGGTGCAACCGCAAGCGCTTCAGCCAGTGGTGCGACTGGGCATTCAAGAAGTCGGTTGATTTCCTGGAGAGTTTCGGCTTCATGGGTTGGGACTACTGCAAGGCCTCGGTGATTATCTGTGTGTTCATCGTGATCATCATTTATGCAGTATTGGCCCTGCTTCTTATTCTTTGATTCTGGACCAAATCATCACTTTTTCACTTCATTTTAACTGCTGTGTCGTGAAAGGTGCGTATATTTGCACCACAATAACTAACCGCACTATTTGATTATGCGCACAAAAAAGACACTCATAGCACTCTTCATCACCGCTGCCGCTTCGCTGGTAGCTTGCGACAAGCAGGCAGGCGACGGTGCCGAAGCCGTCTCGGCCAAGAACGATTCCATCACCACCTCGGTGCAACCGGCACAAGTCTCGGCCGACCTCACGCCGACCGACATCGATGCCGCCCCCGTTGTCACCGACGGAGCCAGCACATCCGCCTCTGGTAAAGGCGAATAATAACAAGAATAATCATGGTTTAAACCCAAGCCGGTAGTCTAACCGGTTGGTGAATGCTTAGCGGCGGCGCTTGTTGCGCTTGCTCTCGCGTTTTTGTGCCCGCATTTCGCGCTTGCTGGTGTTGCCACGCTTGCCGCGTTTTTGGCGGCGCGAAGCATAGCCACCCTCATACTCCTCGCGCTGGCGCTCCATCTTGCTCTCCTTCTTGTTGGGTGCAAAACGGCTTGCCTCGGTGATGGGTGCCTTGTCGATGCGGTGCGTGCCCGGCGGGTTGTTCTTGTCGACCAAGGCAAAGTCAAGCTGTTTCTTGATGAGGTCGGCACGAGCCACCTGAATGGTGATTTTGTCGCCCAGCTGATACTTGCGATGGGTGCGGCGTCCCAGCACGCAGAAGTTCTTCTCGTCGAACTCATAGAAGTCGTCGTCGAGGTCGCGAATCGAGATCAGACCCTCGCAATGTGTTTCGTCAAGTTCCACATACAGCCCCCACTCGGTCACACCCGAGATGCGGCCATCATACACACCGCCCAGGCGCTCG
>JAEEGI010028585.1_pt1 | contig 10598 bp, 10 predicted proteins | sample 8958751 | NCBI WGS metagenome assembly JAEEGI01 (sample SAMN16246545, study PRJNA631951) | gut metagenome | biome: gut microbiome; feature: rumen; material: KS-attached | host: Bos | place: Iran: Karaj | collected 2018-10 | reverse complement strand
CAATACCGAGCAGTCGGCACATCAACAGGTTTCTCAATGGCTCTGTGGAATCAGAGCCATCGATGACGGGCGCATTGGAAAGGCTGAGCGTGGTTGTTGCCGTTGGCTTATCCAAACCAATCCCTACTGGGTCAATAATTAAAACAGGCTTGTTGCCGTTGAATTCGCTATCGCTGCTGCAAGAGGTCAACCCAAATATTGCAGCGAGTAGCGCGGTGATGATAGTTTCTTTGTTCATTTCGATAAATTATTATAGTTTTTTGTCAATCCCCAAATACAGAGGTTGTATATTTCGTTGTTCTTAATGACTGCATTTCGCAAGGTAGCCTCGTGAACAAAGCCATTCTTACGTAAGACCTGCATCGAAGCAGTGTTTGGCTGGAAGATGTTGGCAGTTATCCGTTCAATCGGCAAGTCGCGGAGTGCAATTGTACACATTTGCCTAACCGCCTCCGTCATTATTCCCTGGTTACAATAATTACCGTGAAGCATAAAGCCGATTTCACCATCAATCCTAAAAACATCATCCTTCTGTTCGACGGAAATGCTGCCAATAGGTTGTCCGTCCATTACGATTGCCCGATAGATCCCTGTGACAGAATCATTTTGGGCAACCATATTCAGCCATGCTTTTGCATCCTCTTCTGTATAAGGATAGGGCAGACGGTCAGAAAGAAAACTCCTGTCAACTGCATTACACAAGGCAGTAAGTTCTTTGCTGTCATTCATAGTCCATCGCCTTAATTCTATCGTCATTCTATATTTATTTATGAAGTCTGACCGCAAAGTTACAAAAAGCCATACGAAAAAGCCTCGGCGAAACCAAAGAAAATGATTGCCGAGGGCAAAAGTCTGAAACTAGTTTAAGAGTTTTGGGGGAAATCTATGACTATTATTTCCCGAAAGTGATTTCTTTGCGAATTTTGCTGATGGTTTGGGGAGTGACGTTGAGGAACGAGGCAATGTCCTGTAAGTCGAGGTGTGCTGCGATACCCGGGCAACGCTGCATCAGCAGGTCGTAGCGTTCACGGGCTGTGGTGCAATGAAGGTCAAGATAGCGAGAACGGAACTGGAAGAGAATGTGCTCGGCAATGATGGCACGTAGCTCCATTGTCTCCTTGCTCTGGTTGAAATACTGCTCCATTTGCTGACCTGTAACCCTGATCACGCGACTGGGTATCATCGCCACGATAGTGGTCTGCGATGGACGACCATAGAGGAATGTCGGATAGTCAACCACGAACTCGCCTTTGAAGGAGAACCAGGTAATGTGTTCCTTGACCTTCGGTCGAGCCTCCTCACGCTCGGCCATATCAAGCGAGCTTGATGGCTCTCGCTTAATCGGAGCCTTGTCGTCGCTGATGCCATGATTCACATACTTGAAGCAACCACTCTCCACGAAGGCAATCCACCGTGCCGGATCACCCTCCCGCTCAAACTGGTCACCCTTACGGTAGGTGACTGCCTCGCCCTCCCGCTTGCAAAAATCCCGCAGCGTCTCGAGGTCTAAATTGTTATTGCTGAACTTTTGTTCCATGAATTAAGATAACTCAAAATACGCAAGCCCAGCCGAACTTACGGACTAGTTCTTGGAGCAAATTACGATCACGGACGGGGATAGTTACAGTTACTGTTTCGTGCTGATTGTCCTCAACTGTCGATTCCAGTTCATACTGTGTCTGGGCAGACAGCAGGATTTTTGCAGGAAGTCCGATAGCATTCTCTATCTTTACAGCTAATTCTGTCGTAAGAGCACGCTTCCCATTGAGCACCTCGCTCAGATGTGAGGGCTGTGTGCCAAGCATCTTGGCAAATTCTTTCTGGCTAATACCACGCTCGTCAAGTTCAGGCTTGATCATCATTCCAGGATGAACCGCCATGAAAGGTGCAGGGTTTTCATTTTTTGTTGCCATAGTGAGTATCGTCTAAACTGTTGGGGCAAAATTACAAAAAATTCCCAAATACGGGAATTATTTCGGAAATTTCTTTTATTATTTAACAATTTATATAATTTCTGTGTCTTAGATGAATTAAGAGACAAAGGAGAAACTGCGTTTTATATTAATCGTATAAAAATATCTCCTAAATATTTGGAAGTATGGGAAAAGTGCTTTTCTTGGGTTTTTGGGATTTTGGGTTTTTGGGATTTTGGGTTTTGGGGTATTTTGTAATTTTTAAATTGGTAATTTACTATAATAATATAGTATAATTAATATAATATATATATTATAATAATTATAAGATAAAATTGAAAGTTTATAGGAAATTACGACATACGATTTTTCCAAAATATCCAAAATCCCAAAATGCCAAGATCGATTGGCTGTTATGATTGCCTGAAAAAATGCAAACAAATAAGAGCCATTCGTTTTTCACTACGTGGCTCTTCATAAACTGAGAAAAAATGTTTCTCAGAAAATAAGTATTTCTTATTTTTATGGCTCCCCTAACTGTGCATAGATTAACTGCACCTCGGCTGGCGTGAACGTGCGGCGGCGCAGGTCACGCAAATGGTTGAGCACCGGATTGAGAGTGATCCACTGACGGAGTTTGTGCCAAGCTGCCTCGGGGCAAAGCTTGGGAAAGTACTGAAGGGCGAGCTCCGTGCGCCCGAATGTTCTGATCATTTTTTCCATGATAAGCTTGTTTGAATTGATAATGCAAAGATACAAAAAATATTTAAGAATAACGAATAAAAAGGGTTTATAATGTATCATAACAGATATTCCGTATTTTTATAGTCGTATCTTTGCAGTATCAAAGGAGATAGAAGGATAAAGGCGCCAAATCCGTTAACTCCGGAGAGGTGGAAGGTGACCCACAATGTTCGCCAAAGTATTTAACAACACAAAAACAAAACTAGAATAGTATGATTGAACTTTATCTTTCGAAGAACATGATTGAGGGATCTGCCGCTTACGGCAAGTATTACCCTCGCGTCAGCTACAAGCAGACGATGAACATCCACGACATGGCGAAGCACATGGCTGAGCACAACACCCCGTTCTCAGAAGGAACAATTGAGGGTATCCTGCGAGACTTCGTAAGATGTACCCGCGAGCAGACCCTGATGGGTAACACGGTGAAGGTCGACGATCTGGCCATCTTCAAGGTTAGCTGTATCGGTAACGGCAGCACCCTGCTGTATGATCCCGAAACCGACAAGACCATCTCTGCCAGCATCGGTACTATCGGCAGGAACGACAAGACTGGTCCCGCAGTGCAGAGTCTGAAGCTTCTGGCACAGGCTACGGGCGAGTACACTCGCGACGAGCTAAACAAGGTAGCTAAGCTGGCTTGGACTGACAAGGCTGCTGCTGAGATTGCTGCCGCAAAGGCTGCTGCCATCGGAGGCGGGTCTAACGGTGGAGGCTCTAACAACAGTGGTGAGAACGGCTCCGGCGAGAATACTGGTGGCGACAACAACGGCGGTGGCGACAACGGCGGAGGATTCGACACTGGCAGCTAATCAGAAAGGAGGTAGCGTATGACGAAGAAGGAAACGCTTAAGTGGACGCTGCAGATCCTCGCATCGATCATCTCAGCGGTACTGACTGCTCTTGGAACGACCTCGTGCATGGGCGTGTAATCTAAAGGAAATCCCCACCAGATTTTTCTGATGGGGATTTGCTGACACCTTAATAAAAAGGTTGTACTGCTGGTTCTATACGCGAACTCTTACGCGGATTCCCAAAACCTGCTCGATGAGACTCTCAATAAAATTCGGATCATCTTTCACACGAATCTCTACATCACTCTTCTGAGCACTTTTCACGCGAACCTCTAAAGAAGGCTTCTGTGGGGTTTCTCCCTTAGGATTTGCATTTGCACTGGTGGTGAACACGAATGAGAAAACTACTGCTGCAAGTGTGCTCATGAGCATCTTCTTTGCATTGAAATTTTTTGTTGTCATAACTTTACTTTTTTTTATGTTTATAATATTGTTGTATTTGTCGTTTATCTCCTTTCGACGATGCAAAGATATGGCGACTTTCGGGGATTTGCAACATTTTTGCTGACTTTTGAACGAACTTGTTGCGACAAAAAGGGGAGATTGCGACAGATCGTTATCATGAGGCTGAAATCTGTCGTTAATGGGCGCAAAATATCCTTGTTTGATAGTTATTAAATTTTGTCATTTTGTTGCATAAATCAAAAAAAAGTTGTATATTTGCCCCCACAAACTCAAATAGACCGAACATGAGAATCCTTTTAATTGGTGGAACTGGCACAATCAGCAGTGCCATCACACGACAGTTGGCAGCTGAGGGTCATGACCTGTGGCTGTTGAACCGTGGCAATCGTAAAGACGAGGTGCCTGAGAATGTGAAGCAAGTGATCTGCGACATCAACGACGAGCCGGAAGTGCTGCGCCAGATAGGCGACACAATGTTTGATGCCGTGTGTGAGTTTATCGGATTCCTGCCCTCGCAGGTGGAGCGTGACATCAGACTCTTCCGTGGTCGCACGCGCCAGTATGTGTATATCAGCTCGGCCTCGGCCTATAACAAGCCAGCCCGTAGCCATATCATCACGGAGGGCACGACACTGGCGAACCCCTACTGGCAGTACTCGAGGGACAAGATTGCCTGTGAGGCGCTGCTGATGAAGGAGTATCGCGAGAACGGATTCCCTGCCACCATCGTACGTCCCAGCCACACGTATTGTGAGCGTGGCGTGCCCGTCAGCGTACATGGTCCCAAGGGCAGCTGGCAGGTGCTGAAGCGTATGATGGAGGGCAAGCAGGTGCTGGTGCAGGGTGACGGCAGTTCGCTGTGGACGCTGACCTGGAACGAGGACTTCGCCCGTGGATTCATCGGACTGCTGGGTAACCCCAAGGCCATCGGTGAGCCTTTCCAGATCATGAGCGACGAACAGCTGACGTGGAATCAGGTGTACCAGTGCGTGGCCAATGCCCTGGGCGTGGAATTCAAGCCTTACTATGTCAGCTCGGACTTCCTGGCTGCGACCTCGCCGAAGGAGTACGACCTGCTGGGCAACCTGATTGGCGACAAGGCCGTCACCGTGGTCTTCGACTGTACGAAGCTGAAACGTGCCGTACCAGGATTCAAGGCCACGACCCGTTTCGACGAGGGTGTGCGCCGCTGCGTGGAGCATATCCTGGCTCATCCGGAATTACAAATTGAGGATCCTGAGTTCGACGCATGGTGTGACAGGGTGATCGAGGCTCTGGAGCAGGCGAAAGCATCACTGAGATGATCCTACAAGACATCCGTCGTTCGTTTTCAGCCCGACTGACACTATTGGTAACAGGGTTGGTGACAGCCATCTTCGTGGCTGCACTGGCTCTGTTGCTCCGTTTCACCCTTTCCGTGACCAAGACTGAATCGCAGGAAAGGATCATGCAGATTCTTGAGAGCACGGCCTTGCAGGTGGATCACGAGCTGCTGCAAACGGAGATGACGGCTATCACAACGAGATGGATGATTGTAGAGCACCTGGCGACTCCCGACTCGATTGCGGCCTTGTGCAGGAATATGACAGAATCGAGTCCCAGGATTGACAGCTGCTACGTGACATCCGTAGAGGGAACGGCGCTGAGGAACACGGGCAGCTGGCATGAGGCATCACTCGACAGCCAGGCCGACAGCGTCGCACTGAAGCGGATGAAGATGTCGTATCAGCTGCCAATCTTCAACAGGCGTGGAGATCCGGCCATGATGCTGACCATCGATATCCATATCGACTGGGAGGACTTCACGAAGGACATCGCCAAGACCATCCCCTACTCACACTGCTTCCTGCAAGGGAAGGGCGGACAGTACATACTCGACGAGAGCGGATACAAGGAGATACAGTTCAATGGGGCGGACGTCCATGAGTTCTACAGGCCGCTGAGAAACAAGCAATGGGGCATCGTACTCATCTGTCCTGACCGAGAGTTACTGGCTGGCTTCTACTATCTGATGGCCATTGCCATCATCGTGACCGTGATCGTGCTGCTGTTACTGCTCTTCGGCTGCAGAAGACTGATCGACAGGAACCTGAAATCGCTGGACCAGCTATCGGAAACCGTCATACGCATCTCGCAGAACCAGTTTGACGAATTCGTACCCGACAAGGGCAGGAATGACGAGATCGGGGAGCTGCAACAGAGTTTCGCGAAGATGCAGCAGGCGCTGAAAGAACGGATCGGTGAGATCAACCAGAAGAGCACGATGCTGAAAAAGCAGAATGAGGAACTGAATGCGGCCTACGAACGCGGACAGGAAGACGAGCGCACCAAGTCGGCCTTCCTGAGTCAGACCACAGAGAAGTTCATGCAGCCAGTGAATGCCATCGGTGCTGCGACAGACCAACTCTGCAAGAACTACCACAGCTTCTCGAGAGAAGAGATGAAAACGCTACAGGCGCTGATCATCTACAACAGTGATGCGGTGACCTCACTGATCGAGCAGATGCTGCTGACATCGCAGGACAAGAAGCCTGTGCGTGAGAACCAACCTAACAGCACTGGCCTATGAGAAGAATACCCTCACTGATAACCAGACGGCTTTCCGTCAAACTGGGACTCTCGATCGTGCTGATTGTGGCGGTCATCTTCACCATTTCCGCCAGTTGCCTGTTCTACCTGACGAAGGATTATATCCAGCAGGAAGCAATCAAAAGGGCGACGCAGATACTGGACAACACGGCGCTGCGCATCAACGACATCATGGGCGAGGTGGAGACTACGACTGACGACATGGGATGGTACATCGCCAGCCAGACCAACCCCGACTCGATCATCTCGGACACGCGGAAGATACTGGAGAACAACGAGCACTTCTACAGTTGCTCGATCTCCATGGAGCCCTACTATTTCAAGCGCTATGGGAAATACTTCTCGATCTACTCGGTGAGAGACGCTGACTCGATCAGTACCGCACAATACGGCAGCGACGAGTTCAACTATTTCAATATCGACTGGTATCAGAAACCCAAGGAGCTGCAGCAAGGCTACTGGAGTGACCCATTCCTCAACACCAATCCGAAGGCCGACTACAAACAGGAGATCATCACCTCGTACTGCCGCCCCGTATACGACTACAACGGGGATTTCATCGGCGTGGTGGCCATAGACCTGCAGCAGAAATGGCTCTCGCAAGCCGTAACGGCAGTGGCACCCTACCCCAACTCTTCGAGCATCATGATCGGCACTGACGGCAAATACCTCGTTCATCCCGATACGACGAAACTCATCCATCAGAGCATTTTCTCAGATCCTGACCCAAGATCCAGGGACGAGGTGGTCAGTCTGGGTAAGGAGATGATTGCGGGCAATAGTGGGATGAGACGGATCGTGGTCGACGGGCAGAGCGCATTCATATTCTACCGACCCATCGGAAACGCAGGCTGGAGCATGGCCATCGTCTGTCCTGAAAGCGATGTGTTCTACGGCTATTACAAACTGCTCTACACCGTATGGGGTACCATCATCATCGGCCTGCTCTTCATCCTGTTCGTCTGTTATCTGGCTGTCAGGGGTGGCATCAGTCCGCTGAGTCTGCTCGCACAGCAATCCCACGACATAGCGGAAGGAAGGATGGACAATCTGCTGCCGCGAACGAAACGTACTGACACCATCGGACAGTTGCAGAACAGCTTCGTGGATATGCAGCAGTCGCTGAAGACTTATATGAACAATATCCAACTGATGAACACACAGATGGAGCAGCGCAACCAGGAACTGAAGCAGGCCAACGAACAGGCCATCATCGCAGACAACAAGAAGACGGCCTTCCTGAAGGATATGATGCACCAGATACGTACACCGCTGAACATCATCGGCGGATTTGCCCAGGTGCTGAATGAGAACTTCCACGAACTGCCTGACGACGAGACCAGCAACATCATCTATATGATGCAGGATAACTCCAGGAAGCTTGTCCGTATCTCGAGAATGCTTGTGGCTGCCTCGATCAATGAGAACGAGGTGGAGACGAAGAAGACCAGTTTCAGCTGCAACGCCCTCTGCCGTGAAATCATCAGTTCGTTCAGACTGACCAGTCCGCACATGGTAAAACTCTGTTTCGAGACCACCCTGCCCGATGACCTCAACCTCTATTCCGATCAGGAGAAGGTGAAGAGCATCCTCATGGAACTGCTCGACAATGCCAACAAATTCACGCAGCAAGGTTCCATCACACTGGCATGCAGCCGACCAAACGCACACACCGTCAACATCAAGGTCAGCGACACGGGTATCGGCATTCCACAGGCTAACCGTCAGCAGATCTTCGCCAAGTTCGCGAAGATCGACGACTTCACAGAGGGTGTCGGACTGGGCCTGCCATTGTCCAAACGCACGGCAACGATACTTGGCGGCAACCTCATTCTCGACCCGCTTTATCGCGAAGGTGCGAGCTTCATCCTCACCCTCAGGATATGAGTTTTTGCACTTTTCTGCCCTATTTCCTTGGTTGTTTCAGGGAAATAGCGTAACTTTGTCCCCCCGTTATGATAGTATGTATTGCAGAGAAACCCAGTGTGGCAAGGGACATCGCCCGGATTATCGGTGCTACAGCCTCGCACGATGGGTATATGGAAGGAAATGGTTATCAGGTGACCTGGACGTTCGGCCACTTGTGTACACTCAAGGAGCCTGGTGACTACACCCCGGCCTGGAAACCGTGGGCACTGACACAGCTGCCGATGGTGCCCCAGCGATTTGGCATCAAGCTCATTGAGGACAGTGGTATCAAGAAACAGTTTGCCACCATCGAGCGGCTGATGCAGGCGGCTGACGGTATCGTGAACTGTGGTGACGCTGGTCAGGAGGGTGAGCTCATCCAGCGATGGGTGATGCAGAAGGCGCAGGCCACCTGTCCTGTGAAGCGTCTCTGGATCTCGTCGATGACTGACGAGGCCATCCGTGAGGGCTTTGCGAACCTGAAGGACCAGGCTGACTACCAACCCCTCTATCTGGCAGGTCTCTCGCGTGCTATCGGCGACTGGCTATTAGGCATGAACGCCACACGTCTCTATACGCTGAAATACGGCCAGAACCGTCAGGTGCTCTCCATCGGACGAGTTCAGACCCCTACCCTCGCACTCATCGTGAACCGTCAGAAGGAGATCGAGAACTTCAAGCCTGAGCCCTATTGGGTACTGGCAACGGTGTATCGTGATACCACCTTTACAGCCACGAAGGGGAAGTTCACTTCGAAGGAAGAAGGCGAAAAGGCCTTTGCCACCATCGAGGGAAAGCCCTTCACCGTCACGAAGGTGGAGAAGAAGGAAGGCAAGGAACAGCCGCCACAGCTCTACGACCTCACCTCGCTACAGGTGGACTGCAACCGCAAGTTCGCCTACTCGGCGGAAATGACGCTGAACCTGATACAGAGTCTCTATGAGAAGAAATTCACCACCTATCCCCGTGTGGACACGCAATACCTCTCGGACGATATCTACCCAAAATGTCCGCAGACGCTCAACGGACTGTATCAGACGAAATTCGGTGGCGTGGCACCCTATGCGGAGCTGATCAAGCCCATCGGTGGCAAACCGCTGAAGAAGACCAAACGCGTCTTCGACACCTCGAAGGTGACTGACCACCATGCCATCATCCCTACGGGCGTCATCCCCCAGAACCTCAGCGATGCAGAGCAGAAGGTTTTCGACCTCGTGGCAAGGAGATTCATCGCCGTCTTCCTGCCTGACTGCAAATTCTCGACGACGACGGTTATTGGAGAGGTTAGAGGATCGTCAGTGGTTAGTGGTGAGGGGTTAGCGGTTAGAGAAAACTCTAAGACAGAAGAAGAAGTAGTGGAGTTTAAGGTGACGGGTAAGGAGATCCTGGATCCAGGCTGGCGCGTGGTTCAGGACAATAAAAAGGAAGAGGAAGAGGAGCCGCAGAACACATCTCTAACCTCCAACCCCTCACCACTAACCCCTGAAACAACACTTCCAACTTTCGTGAAAGGCGAGTCTGGTGACCACAAGCCTACACTCACGGAGAAATGGACCACACCTCCACCATATTATAATGAGGCCTCACTGTTGCGGGCCATGGAGACGGCAGGTAAGTTCGTAGAGGACGAGACCCTCCGTGCTGCCATGAAGGAGAACGGCATCGGACGTCCTTCCTCAAGAGCCGGTATCATTGAGACCCTCTTCAAGCGCCATTACATCAAGCGAGACCGCAAGCGACTCATCGCCACGCCTACTGGCATCGAACTGATAGACCTGATTCGTGAGGAACTGCTGAAGAGCTGTGAGCTGACAGGAATCTGGGAGAAGAAGCTGCGCGACATCGAGCATCAGAAATACGATGCCAAACAGTTTATCGACGAGCTGAAAGCACAGGTGGCTACCATCGTGCAGGAGGTGATGAGTGACCCCAGCAACCGTCGTGTGACCGTATTGAGCGATGCAGAGCTGAAAAAACTTAAGTCGCCCAAGAAATAATAAATCGAGCGCTATATCGTTATTTATAATGGTATGCGAAGATTCTCCATCATACTCTATACACTCGTCTGCGCCGTGCTGCTCGTCAGTTGCGGAGCAGATCAGGCCATCAAGAAAGGCGACAAGTTCTATGCCGTCGGAGAATACTATGACGCTGCGGAGCAATACCGTAAGGCCTACACGCAGAC
>JAEEGI010028584.1_pt1 | contig 10599 bp, 10 predicted proteins | sample 8958751 | NCBI WGS metagenome assembly JAEEGI01 (sample SAMN16246545, study PRJNA631951) | gut metagenome | biome: gut microbiome; feature: rumen; material: KS-attached | host: Bos | place: Iran: Karaj | collected 2018-10 | reverse complement strand
ATAGAATAACCTTTGTAACTTACTGTCTCACAATTAACTCCAGTTAACAGCCCTAATCAGCCGTCTATTGTTAATTTGCTTGATTTAGAGTATTTTTGTACCGTATTTGTACCTCGGTTTTGGACGGACATGGACGGAAGGTTTGCACCAACACGCACTATCGTGCTCCACTCTGCACTTTCCTGCACTTTTCGTTAAAGGACCCACGCTATAATTTTTTCATGAATCACTTTAATCTATGAACAAAAATTGACAAGACAATGGAAACGGCAAATGAAAGAGAACTACAAGACCAATGCTCGACAAAAATCCTCACGATCCTGGAGGCAGCGAAATTCCTGCGAGTAAGCAGAAGATCTATCTTTAATTTGATCAAGAAAGGAAAGATTCAAACCATCAAACTCTCTACAAGAATGACACGCATAACATTGGATGAACTATTGAGACTGGCTGAGACATGCGGCTACCAAGTCATTATGCCAAACGGTCAGAAAAGCCCCACCTCCAAGCCGGAGACAGGGCAGACGAACAAGGGTGCCAAGTGCCGTAAGACACGTGCTTGTGACATAGCCCCGGAAGGTGTGACACATGACACCCACTACATGATGGCTGAGGTGCTGAGCAAATTCAACATCAAGTACGGTCGCTTCTATGAGGTGCGCAACCGCTATAACTTGGATTCAGTACATGCCTGGGGAACGACTTGCTTCAGGAAGGAGGATGTCGAGGAAGCCATCGCCAAGTACAAAGAGGAGCAAGGCCAGGCACAGGCCGAGGCATACTACACTTGTTTCGACCTCATGCAGTTATACGGACTGGGCAAGACACAGGTCAGGCGATTTGCCGAGACCCATGGTGTCAGAATAAAGAAAGCCAAGGGCGGTCGAGCCAACCTCTACCTGAAAGCAGACTGGGAAGCCGCCCGGAAGAAAGCCGAGGCAGCCAGCGCATGCACCAAGGCAAAGAGGGGATGACCCATGTCTCTCCCTTCTGTTTTCTACATTATTCTAATCAGCACTTAAAAAAGAGACCCATGACAAACTTATGCACCAAGGTCACCGTGCGGAAGCGACCTATCAAGAACGGGCAGACATCGCTCTATCTCGATTTCTACCCAGCCATCCGCAACCCCAAGACTGGACATCTGACCCGACGAGAGTACTTGGGCATATACATCTACACCTCTCCCGTTGAGACTTACCAGCAGGTGTACAACCGCACCATGCTCCAAAAGGCCGAACTGATCAAGTGCCGTCGCATCGAGTCCATCATCAATGAGGAGTTCGGCTTCCTGGACCGCTCAAAGGACAAGGAGAGCTTTCTCGAGTTTTTCGAAAAGTGCATGAACGAGTCCACCAACAAAAACAACTGGAAGTCGGCCTACAAGCACTTCTACAACTATACCAATGGCAAGTGCCGTTTCTGCGACTTGTCCGTTCCCCTTTGTCAGAAGTTCGTCAACTACATGCTCTCTGACAAGTGCGCCCACGATGGCAAGAAGATGATGGCCACGACCGCCAACAACCACCTGGCCAAGCTGAAAGCCGCATTGCGAAAGGCATACGAGGAAGGCCATATAAGGGAGAACTTCGGCAAGAAGCTGACCCCGGCCAAAGGACGTGGCAACAAGCGTGAATACCTGACCAAGGAGGAACTTATGAAGTTGTCGAAGACTCCGTGCAAGAGCGACGTGCTTCGACGTGCCGGACTATTCTCCTGCCTGACAGGGTTGCGACTGTCCGACATCATACTGTTGCAATGGTCGAGCATCAAGAAATCAGCCGATGGTGGATGGATGCTTGACATCACCACGAAAAAGACAGGCACCGATGCTGTCCTGCCCATCAGCGATGAAGCCCTCGCCCTCTGCGGTGAACGCGGCGAGGGACAGGTGTTCGTTGGGCTGACACCCAGTGTTGTCGGCATGTATCTCAAAGACTGGATTACGGATGCCAAAATCACAAAGCGCATCACCTTCCACTGTTTCAGGCACACTTTCGCCACGTTGCAGCTGGCAGGCGGCACTGACATCTACACCGTGAGCAAGCTGCTCACCCACAGCAATCTCTCCACGACACAAGTCTATGCCGACGTGGTGAGTGAACTGAAACGTGACGCAGCCGGACGCATATCACTGAAGGACGTTCCCTCATGATAGGCGCATCCGATTCTTGGATTTATTTTTTCACCTAATATAGATTGTTTTATATGGATAACGAAAGAAAAACACCCACGTTCGACCAACTGCCCCAGGCAGTTGGCGAACTTCTTGACAAGGTGGACTATCTAATCAGCCGCCTTGACGAGAAAGAGGATGCCCAACCAGCATTCTCTGACCGAGACCATGACAAAGTGATGACTTTGGATGAAGCCTGTCAGTTCATCGGCAAGGCTCGCTCCACGATGTACTCGCTGACCTCCGAGAACCGCATTCCATATCGCAAATGCGGCAACAGACTCTATTTCTTCAAGAATGAACTGTTGGAATGGATCAAGAATGATGGACTATTCGATTCGACTCAGATGCCAACCGACATGAGCCATGCTGCGTTTGAATCGCATGCCATGGAACTGCGCAATCAGAAGAAGAACAAGCCATTGGCCATCAAGAGCGGAAAGGAGGATACCCATGGAGATTGAGTGTCTTATGGCTCTCGAGAAGACCGCTGTCAAAGCAGCCATTCAGTGGGCAAAGACTGATATGGGATATGCCACGATGGTGAAGGCTGTCAATGACTACATGAACGCTGAGACTGCTGACTGGAGTTTCAGGGATGACCTGGATGCTGTCCGTCATCATAGGAAAACCCTTGCCCTGCAAATTGATATCGATGCCTTCTTCTCTGTCTCAAAAGACCAGGAAGAACGACTTCGCGATGAACTCATGAAGATTGCAGATGATTATGGTCATGAACAAGGATGAAGCCAAGGTATTGGAGCAGATCGCTGCCGATGCCGCCATAAAGTGGGCGAAGACAGGTATGGGCTACTTCGCAATGGAGGATGCCGTCAACAAGTACATCGATGCCACTGGTGCCAACCGCGCCATCGGCAACGACCCTGAAGCCATCCGTCTCGGCAGAGAGGCAGCTGCCCTGCGGATTGATATTGAGTCCATCCATGCCCTCACCAAAGACCAGGAGCAACGACTCAACGATGCTCTCATGAAGATTGCCAGGGATGGTGTTCCACGACAACGACGCAGTTTCCGTCGGTGATCATTTTTTTCCTCCGGGAAGTGGGGCACGGCTGTCCCACTTCCTTCTAAAAATGAATGGTTGATATGAAATACACCAACATCAGATACAGCGTCATGCTCAACGACGCACAGTATGACTATCTCATGGACAAGAGCCAGGAGATTGACCGAATGATGTGCTTCCGCACCTTCTTGAAGATGGCTGTCATGGTACAGACCAAGGTGGAAAAGAAGAACTTCTCAGCTGTCCTACAACCCGGCCAGTTGATGGCTTCCAAGGTCGAACTTTCCCAGGCATGGCAATGCAACCGCAAGACCGCCACGAGGATTGTGCAAGAGTTCAACCAAATGGGCTTTCTCCATTCCGAGCCGTCGAACCGAACAACCATCCACACGCTGAAGTGCCTGTCCGAATGGGTCACGGATGAGGGGACTGTCGAGAACTCTTTCTTTGACAATAACCCCATGGTCATGCCCATAGGGAAACAGGACAAGGATGTCCATGTCCCACCTGTGGACGAGCGAGAACCCACTGAGAACGACAATGCGACTCCTTTGGCTCCAGCTGTGACATCGGTTGCCGATGGTGATGGGAAAAGTGAAGAAATAAATGATGCTGACCAACCTTCCGAGGCATCAGTCGAGGGAAAGGAGGAACGGGTCGCTGAACCTCCTTCTCCCTCTCGTATTGAAGATGCCCCTGTGGGTAAGGATGACAATCCCCGTCAATCGACACGTCAAAAGAAAGTCGCTACTGACATCAAAGAACCCAGGCAATTGTACTTTTGGGATATAACCGAAGTAGATGGACAATGATGAAAAAAACGAGCAAGACTGTCTGGAGCACGATCAAGTTCCCCCATGACTTCGTAGCTAATATTTCGGCTTATTCAAAAGAGAATGGCTGGAAAAGCAGCTGCGAGTTCATCATGGCTGCGGTTGACTTCATCCACAAATTTAACCTGGATGTCCATGGCGAGCTGCCGCGGAGTTGCCAGACGGATGTCGTATTTCTCATCGATGCCATGAAGATTGTGGTGAACAAGCTTAATGAGTTCCCCGACAAGGCGAACCTCATCCAGCAGGTGAACCAGCTGAAAGCCGACCTGTCATCCACGCAAAAGGAACTGGACAAGTCCAACAAGGCAAACAGTTCCTGGCAGAAAACCAATGACTCCCTGAAGGCAGAGAAGCAGGATGCCTTGGATGAGTTGGAGAAGCAGAGACAAGAAGTCTCCCGACTGATGGCATTGACGATGACCCAAGACGAGAGACTTCAGTCCATCACTGTCAAGGTCAATGAAACCCTCCAGCAAATCAATGCCGAAAATTCCTTATGGGGACGATTCGGTGTGGATGGGAAAAAACTCGCCATCGCTCTTGAGACATTGAGATGGGTCGCCTCAGAGACATCCAATCCCCGCCGAACTTGAAAAAATGATATGGAGATGCCATGGATATGTTTTGGATACCTGTTTTCGATGACGTTCTTCGGACATCACATGCAAGGCATGGGTTTTTACCCCCCTTGTTTTAATTCTGCAAGTAGGGCGTCTGTTACCACAGACACGAACTTGCCCTCTGATGCTCAGAGGGTTGTGGAATGCTCGAAACTCGCATCTCCTTTTGAAGAAAACCTGAATTTTTGACCAACAAAAAAACTGACAACATGAAAGCCAAAAAGACGAAACAGCCCATGCCCATACGCACCTGCCGGGTGACTATTAGGCTGACCGAGGCCGACCGGACGATGTTCAAGGAGAAGGCCAATGCCTCATTCAACGGCAACATCTCCAAGTTGATCTTCACTGCCGTCAGCCTGTACAAGAATGACAGGATGAAGTCGAAATATGCCACGGCTCAGAGATTCGCCGACCTCTACGACCAGCTGCTTCCAGAACTGAAGAAGGGGGGCACCAACCTCAACCAGGTGGCTCACCAACTCAATGCCGCCATGCTGCAGTACATGGGCGAACCGCCTGCCGACTGGATAAAGCTGTACCTTGACAAGAGACTGAATACCGTACTGACCTATTACGCAGGACTGTTGTGGAGGCTGGGAAAAGCACATGACAAAATCGTCAACGACCTCGTCAAGGCGAAGTGACGGCTGCGGCAAATCCTCAATCTCTATAAAAATACAATTCTCAAAATCCCTCTAAAATGAATATTACACTTCTCAAAAGTTCCAGGAAGTTCCCGGCCATCCACTATAGCGAGAAGAAGATAAAGCAGAGCGAGAAGGCTGGCCTTACCGGCAAGGATGCCAAGGTAGAACTGGTCGACATCCGCAATTTCCCCATCACCGAAGCCGCAGCCCTCTCCGCCGCTGCCAAGGAACGAGTCATGATTGACTACTGCTCCAAATCGCAGGCAAAGCTGCTCCAGCTTCACTTCGCAGTCAGCTGCCGCCGATATGAGAACACCGAGGAAGAGCTGAGGGCGGCAGCAGTGGAGCTGCTCGACAAGATGGGACTCTCCCACAGCCCGGCCATCTTCTACATCCACCGGGACACCGAGAACCTCCACCCCCCCGTCGCGTCCACGACAAGCGATGAGAACGGCCGCAGGATACAGGACTGGCGAAGCATCATGCGGATGCGCGACATCCTCGACAAGTTCGAGGGCAGGAATGTCGAGAAGGATGCAAGACGCGCCGTCGAACTCGCATCCTCCTACCACTTCACCCAGGACCGACATTTCATTTCCCTATTGTCCTCCATGGGCTATCATGCCAGTGTCGATGAGGTGGAGCCAGCCAATGACTCCAGGAAGGACTCCAAGAATGACTCCAAGAAAAAGACCCAGGGCAAAAGCAGCGGATTCCCCCAGATGCTGTTCCTCTTCCGCAACCGTAAGAGGGTGGGGGAGGTGCCGATGGACAAGGTGAAGAAGCTGATGGAGGCCAACCGCAAAAAGGCCATGACCGAGTCCGACACCCTCAGAGCCAAAGAACTGTCTGCCATCATGCATGACTACCGCAAGCGCGAGTCTGCCGACTTCTATACAGGCAAGAAGCCTGTCACCAAGCTTGACCTCATAATCGATCAGAAAGTGAGAGCAGTCGACAGCATCTACAACGACAGGATGGCCGAGAGGGGCATCATGCGGAACGACCTCTATCAGATGGCACTGTTCCAAAGAGAAATGAAAAAGAGGTTCGGCCTTGACATCGTCTATAACGTCGACCGTACCGGGGTGCCCAACGGATTCATCGTGCTCGACCACCAGTCGAAGCGTGTGTGGCGCGGCTCCGACCTGGGCTTCCGATTCAGGGACTTCCTGCGTCCTGACGAGAAGGCTCTTCAGAAGCAGATAAAGGTTGGCCGTGGCAGTGAGGCATTGAAATTGAAAGACAAGGAGCTGGATGCAGGGTTCAAAGGCCCCGTTGGTGTGGCAGTGCGCACCAGGGACGGCGGCACCGACTTCCTCTTCTATGGGAAGTTCAATGTCGCTCTGCTTCCCGATGACATAGGCAAGAGATACACTGAGGATGGCATCCCTGTCGGATGGCTGACCCATGAGGACATGGACACCTTGAAGGCGAGGGGCATTGAGGCGAGGGTTTACCAATCGATGTATGATGCCGTTCCCTTTGTGGATCCTTCACCCAAGGACGAGAAGCCTACCACCTTTACGGAGAAGGAGGATGGGCAGATACCTTCGAAAGATGAGTCCCGTCACTCTCAGTCGATTGTTGAACATGTCGGCAACGGTCTTGAGTCCACAGCGGAAGCTGTTGCTGCCGTAGCGGACAATGCTGCTGACAAGCCCCTCGACGCTCTTGATGCCATCCTTTCAATACAGTCAGGTGAGGGTGCTCATATCAGTACAGGAGGCAAGAAGGATACGTCCAAGAAGAAAGGTAAGAAGCGAGGATGATGCAGCCAACGGCACAGGCTACTAAGGAGTCGGGCAACACTTGTTGGTGCTGCCCGGTTCCCTGCTGCCTGACCCCTGCTTCCTGGCCTCCTTCTATATGGTGGGGATGACATCAAATCCTCTACCTTATATACTAATATGAGAACAATCGAAATAGGGCAATCCTTTATATTATTTTCTTATTATATTGTTATATTATTTTACTATTATACTGTTTTATAATTGTGGCACATATATATTTACATGATGACATCGGTTTTCACGCTTTCACCTCATCCTATTAATTATTGTAATATTCTATTATATAATTATATAGATATGTTTTTATATAATATAAAAATGCCTTTCATCTGCCCCTTTTACCACTTTACTTTATCAATTATTGATATAATTAATTCGATTCATCAGGTGAGACATGGTCTGCTTTTTTTTACCAATGTTTACCAATGTACACCAAGGGAGTCAGTTCCTCTTTTTTCCCTAATGAGATAAAGTGGATGACCCCTTATGTCCCACCTGGGAGTTCGGGGGTTGGTACAGTTTGATAGACTATGACACCATCATTTTCTTGGTAGATATTACAAGATAATTGTTGCTGTTTTATCAATGAGATGGTCTTTGTATTTGGTGTTCAAAGTACACTTCTCGGTACCAAGATGAGCGCTGGCAGTAATCGTGCCAAGGATGATGGCCAGCAGAGCGGTGATGATAGTTTTCTTGTTCATGATTTGATGGAAAACTACTTGGTTTATCTTATGATACTGACATAATTGTTGGCTATCGCTTCAAGTCCTCGGCCACCCAGAGCACCCACTCATCAATGTTGTCGGTGAACTTTCTGGCCATAGGCAGTGGGATGATAACGTCAGGAACGATGCCCAGACCTTCAGAGAAGTCTTTCTCGTAAAAACCGGAATCTACAGTTGTGGCATAAGTTATTTTTATTTTGCTGTTTGGCAACACTCCCTCGCGGCAATTGCCGGTCAATTCGCAACCCATAGTGTTTCCTATACCATAAACTTGGGCGCGGTTGCTATGTCTTTTTGCAAATTCGGCAATACTTTCTGCTGCGCTCGCCGTCGTCATATCAACCAATATGGCGGCCCGTCTGATGCGTGCCGTTGGCTTACATCCTGCATCGCTTGTCTCTTCCCCCCATTTCATGAATTTCTTCTTGGATTTTTCACACTTCTCGACAAAGTTCCTTATGCGTTCGTCGCCCTGCTGCCATTTCATAGCATAAATCTTCCATTGGTTTATGTTCTCAGGCGTATTGCGAAACCAAGAAGTATAGGGTTTATTGGGGCGGTCGTACAGTATATCATAAAAGTTATTCCACACGCCATCTGAGCCTCCGCCATTTCCACGAACATCGATAATCAGATTCTCGCAATCAGATTCGTCAAACTGCTGCAAGGCATTCGTTGTCCATTCATGGTAACCGGGACTGCACGAAGGGACGCGGATGAGCCAGGTAAGTGAATCGACTTTGCAAGAAACGGGCTTGGGGTCATACTCGAATCCAGTATTGGTCAGTACGGTGCTATCCAACTTTATCATTGCTTGACTCATCATTACGCCTTCTGCCATTTGGAATTCACTCGTCTCAAGTTCCAAGTGTCTGTCGAACTGACAATAGAACCACATCACATAATCGCAGGTTGCTTTCCCCAAATGAGAATCACCTTTGCTTAATTGTTCTCTGATTTGTTTCTTCAGGGCCCTGTAATCCCGTTTGTAGCCTTTCTGCATGATAGCATCGAAGGGAGCATAGTTCTTTTCCACAAAGCTGACCAAATAGTCGTAGTCCTCCAAGTCTTTCTTTAGGCTGTCTGGCACGGCGGCATTTGCAGCGAGAGTGACGAAGGCGAGTAGTACTGTGATGATTGCTTTCATGTTCAAAACTGATGTGTATTTACTGTTCTATTCTTTCACGTGGCGGGGCAAGTGCTTCTATGTTATAGCCGAGCCGCATGAAAGAGTTGAGCAGACCAGATTCGCCAAATAGATGTGAGAGACCGACAACTACCATGCTCGGCTCACGCTGCAACATGGTTGGCAGTTTCTGCATCCAGAGGGAATTTCGCCCGTCGAGTAGTGGGTCTTCACTGCGTCCACTGCGGAAAGCAGGTGCAGTCAGTTTCTTGCCTTCATGGCAATAGTAGTTGTCAAGCGAACGCAGCACTACTCTGAGAGTGATGTCAAAGGTATGCACCGCTTTTGTGAAGAAAACAGTTGTGTAATAATTGCGGTCGTGCTCTTCTGACAGCAACGTGGCTAACCCACTGCCGACATCCTTCATAACCGCAGCTGTGTCGAGTTCAAGTATTGTCGCACCCCGTGGATTTGCAATATAGTAGGCTACATACAAGTCAGGGGAACAATCTGCCCGTTGGAGAGAATAGCCCAGTTCTGCGGAATGAGCGGTGACTTTCTCACAATATTTCCTTTGCAGACGAAGGCTGTTCTCTATTGCCGAATACTTGTAGAAGTCGGGCATTCCCAAAGTCTTGCTCTTCTTCTTGAAGTGCCAGTATATGTCCTTCCCCATATCATCTATGTATGGATTGTGCAGGGAATCGAGATTTTCGTAGCGGAAAAGGCTGTCATTCTGCCATAGCAGCCGAGCCATCATCGTGCTGTCCAGTCCAGGCAAGCAGTCAATCTGTCGAATCTCATCACTGAGGTCTCTCTCAAAAATGAATTGTCGCACGCTGTCCGTGGCTTGGTCGAAGCCCGGGACGAAATGTACGAAGTCGCCTGGCGCCGTGTGCATCGTGCCAAGAATATATGACGGCTTATTCAGACCGCCCCCGCTGATGCGGAAGAAAATGCCGTCGGGTATGCTGTCGGTCTCGGTTTCCTGCGCACTTCCCGTAATTGCTACGAGGGCGAGCAGCGCTACGATGAATGTTTTCTTGTTCATTTTTATTTTCAAATAGTTGTAGGGTTATAAATAACGGCGCGAGTCTGATTCCGCATCGGTTCTAGAGGCATCGCCAAACGCCGTTCTCCCAGATACAAGTTTCAGCCCGCGCCTAAACGCGAGCATCAACTCTTTTCTTCTTGGGAGATAATTTGGCGAAATTTCTAGAACCAGAATCAAAAAGTCAACGCTTCCTATGTCGTTTCTATCTTATGTCCTATCCACTCATGTCATTTTAAGAGATTTCTATTATCATCGTTCTCCAGCACACGCATCTGATTGATGGCAATCTGATTGAGCCGCACAAGGCGGTCGCCCTGTGGCACTCCCTCATCAATGAGAACTGCATTGATGTTCTCCATATTTGCCAAGCAAATGAGTTCGTTGATAGAAGCATAGTCACGGATATTTCCCTTCAGTTCAGGATGGGCTTCACGCCATTGTTTGGCCGTCTGTCCGAACATGGCAACATTAAGTACATCCGCTTCTTCCGCATAGATGATGCTGGCCTGTGCAGCCGTCACCTCTTCTGGAATCAGGTTCTGCTTGATGGCATCCGTATGAATACGGTAGTTGATCTTCGACAGTTCGC
>JAEEGI010028583.1_pt1 | contig 10599 bp, 11 predicted proteins | sample 8958751 | NCBI WGS metagenome assembly JAEEGI01 (sample SAMN16246545, study PRJNA631951) | gut metagenome | biome: gut microbiome; feature: rumen; material: KS-attached | host: Bos | place: Iran: Karaj | collected 2018-10 | reverse complement strand
GATGTTGCCCACCGTCGAAGTAATGGTCATCGTCGCATTCTTGTAGCAACGATATTGATCGGTCAGATTCATGCAACCATTTGACACGGCAACGGTCACACCATCCTTTACCACTTGGTCAGCGCCAGGGTTGCTAGAAGTAAGCGAACCCTTGTCGACACTGGCATCAAATGTGATGGTCGTCTCGGCCATAGCCATGCTGGCGATGAACATACACATCGTGAGGAAAGTAAATAATTTCTTCATTGTTTTTGATGTTTTTATTGGGTTAATATATAATGGTTTGCAATATTGCACACTTTCCAACCGACAAAGATACGAAATAGTTCCCAATTTCAAAGATATAATTTTAAGTTTTTTTTCAAAAACCTTTCATTTTAACACTTGAACTTGGCGTTGGGGTGGCACGATAGCCGATGCCATCATAGTTTTGCTGCAAAAAACATTTTTGCTATGGAAACCACTCATTTGTTCTTTGACCTGAGCGAGCAAGAGATGCTCGCGTTGTATAAAACGATGACGCACCTGACCGAGGTGCGTCGTGACTGTGTGGTGGAGCGTGATGACGGCATTGACCTTGACGGATGGCTCACGCTGCGCTTGCAGCAGTGGTATGCCGAGTTGCTTACCACCGCGCCTGTGGAGTGGCTCCCCGTGGAGGACGTGCGCGCCGACGTGACAATGAGCGTCGACACATGCGGTGTGGTGACGGCAACAGTGCCGCCCCAGTGCGTGCGACCAGTGGAATGGCGGCTTGAGGGGTGGAACACGAGCGTTACCTGTTTCATAAGCCCGCAAGATCCGCTGGTGAGGCTGCAGTTAAACCCATGGACACGTGGCAACGCCTGCCACCCGGCAGCTACCGACCATGGCGACCACCTGGTGCTCTACAGCGTGCCGCCCGAAAGTGTTCCTGTGCTTGCAATGGCGCGGTGTGTGGTTCGTCCTGCCAATGGGCGCTACCGCTTTCACCAAGCAGCGTTAGCTACTCTACCTCCTCTCTCTTAGACAAGTGCTGGGCATAGATGCGGCATGCAGATGCGACCAGCACGGGACACGGACGAGCGCGATAATACTCTGCAGTGCGCTCACTAGGTCGTGGCGGGTCAATCTGTCCGCTGCGCAATCCCAGCAGTTCGGCACAAATGAGAGAGTCATTCTCTTCCTTAAATGCGGCGGCCAGTTGTTGCACCAGGGCATAGTTTTGTGCCCGTGCCTGCTGGTCGCCGTCGGCATTTCCACACTCTAGCCCTGCGAGCATTGCCAGGCCCGACACGGCACCGCAGGTCATCCTCATACGCCCCATGCCACCACCAAACGATGCGGCCATGCGCAAGGCGGTGTCGATGTCGGCATCAGGGAACAGGTCGCTGAATGCTGCTACCACGCTTTGGGCACAGTTCAGTCCACTGAGAAAATGGTCACGCCCTTGCTGAGCGCGCTCCTCCACGTTAATGCCCTCATGAGGCATCAGATGTTCCATACTAGCCATGATTAATCTTTCTTTATTGTCAATTGGTCTTGTTGCATGCGCTGCATATACTGCTGGATGATGGCCTTGAGCAATCGCTCCATGCTCTGTTGTTGGGCAGGCAATGTTCCCACCAGGTTGTGCTGCATCAGGCGGTCGTCAAGGGCATAGAGGCCTGTGGCGCTCGTGCCGTCAAACTGCAGGACATAACCGCCCTGTACCAGTTGGTATGTACCGTTGAGGTAATTGACTGCCCAGGTGCCTTGTGCCGGGGTGTTGATGACATCCTTGCCAAAGGCCACAAAAGGCTTGGGATAGCCCAATAGTGCCATGAGCGTGGGCAGGATGTCGATTTGCTGTGCTACCTTGTCGACCATGTCAGGCTGGACGAGATCTCCACTGGGATCATAGATGATAATGGGTGAGCAGAACACTCCCAGGTCGGTCTTGTACTCTTCATGGTCACTCATATTGGTGTGGTCGCTGGTGAGCACGAAAACAGTATTCTTGAACCAGGGCTGGTGGCTAGCAGCCTCGAAGAATCGCCCGAGTGCCATGTCGGTATAACGTATGCACTTGTGAATGGGAAGTGGGCCCTCGGGGAAGGTCGACTCATACTGCTTGGGGATGACAAATGGATGGTGAGACGATGCAGTAAAGACTGCCGTCATAAACGGCTCGTGCATCTCGCTCATCTTTTGGCAATAGAACTGCAAGAAGGGCTCGTCCCAGATGGCCCAAGTGCCGTCGAAATCCTTGTCGCCTCCAAAGCGCTTGTCTTGATTAAACTCGGTGCGTCCATAATAGGCCTGGAAACCGGTGCTTCGGGCAAATGCCTGGAATCCCATGCTATTGTTTTGGGCCCCATGGAAGAAGGCGGTCTCATACCCCTCGTCACCAAGTAGCCCAGCGATGCCACTCACATGGTTCATTGATGCTGGTGTGAGGAAGAAAGGCTCAACAAACATCGGGATACTTGAGAGGATTGATGGCATGCCGTCAATGCTCTTGCGGCCATTGCAATAACTGTAGGTGAATCTCAAACTCTTCCGAGCGAGCGAGTCCATGCAAGGCGTATAGCCCTTATATGTTCCATCCTCTAGGTCCTTGTTGAGTTCGCCGATGTATTCCCGCCCGAAACTTTCGACGATGAGAATGACGACATTCTTCTTGACGAAGGGCACAGAGTCGGCTGGCATGTGCACAGGTGTGTAAACCGCTTCCAATGCCTGCTGGTCGTTGTAGTAGTCGGGCACGCGGAAAACGTCCTTACCGATGGTGCGAATGAGTGAGAATGGTGTGTTCAGTACCAGAGCAGCATCCATCGGGCGATTGACCCATTGCTTGGCATTACTCACGGCGATGGGGCGGACAGCTGTGGTAAAGCCGCCTCGAATGCCTGCCACGCCAAGCCATACCGACAAAAGCAGCACCGCGAGCATCAGTAGGTCATATTGCCACCACGACAAGCGGCGGTGATTCAGCCTGGGCTGGCGGTAGAGCCACCACAAGGCACCAATCAGTGCCACAGCCAGCAACACCAGATACCAATGGTGCCACACTTCGCCCAAGATGATGCCAGCCAGATTGCTCTCGCCAGCAAACTCTCGCATGACGGTCGAGGTTGTGCGACGCAGTGTAAAGGGGAAATAGACGGCATCGGCTAGGTTGACAATCAATGCCACGCTGTTGATCACGACAAAGAGCCACCGCAGCACACGGTGGTAGGCTGGGCGCTCCTTGAAATGCAAAGGGAACAGCATCAGCACCACCCACAGGAGGTTGGTGTAGGCGATGGCGGCGGTGTCAAACTGCAGCGAGCCCAAAACAAGGTTGCTCAGGTTGCCTTGCAGAGCCGGTGACAGCAGCGACCAGTTCAACCCCAGGTAGACCAAGCGCGCCACCGCATAGATGACGTAGACGATTAGCAGGTTGACAATCACTGCCCACACGGGAGCAAATATCGATGTAGAGATTCTTTTCATTGTGGTTATCACTGGATGGTCTAGATTTCCTAGAGCATCTAGAGGGTCTTTCTAGTTTCCATTGTTTACTCTCTTGACGACGCGGCCGTCTTTGACCTCATAGTCGCGGTTGAACTCCTCGCGGGTGCGTTTCCAGCGGTTGTGGCTCCACAGCCAGTACTGTGGGTCACGACGGATGGTGGCCTCGAGGCGACGGAAGTATTCGTCGGTGATGCCAAACTCGGGCAGTGAGTTAGGGTCACGAGTGATGACCTGCACGTCGGCCTCGTAGTAACCGCGTCGCACACGCCGTGCATCAATGTATACCACTGCCTGGTTGAGCTTGCGGGCAATGCGCTCCAGGCCCGTAAACACAGGGGTGTCTTGATTCATAAAGTTGAGCCAATGGTGGATGTTCCACCACAAGGGCACCTGGTCGCTGACATATGCCAAGATGGTGGTCTGACCTTCCTTGCGATGGCCCAGCAACCACCGCAGGGTTTCTTGCATGGCGACGGTCTGTGAGCCCATGCGGTTGCGCACGGCGCGCATCACCCGGTTCACAACGGGGTTTTCCAACTCGTGAACAATCTGTCCGCAAGCCTTATCAACGCCCTCCAGCCAGATGGGATAGCAGGTCATCCACTCCCAGTTGCAGTAGTGTCCCAGCATCAGTGCAACGTCCTGTCCGTCGCGCAGAATCTCGCGCACCTGTTCTGCGCCATGAAACACCATGCGGCGCTTGATGTTGGCAGGGCGCATAGTGGCATACTTGACAATCTCGGCGATAAAGTCGCAGAAGTAGTGATAGAACTGGCGTCTGAGTCTTCTACGCTCGGCATCGGTTAGTTCAGGGAAGGCATGAGCTAGGTTCTTGTCGATGACTTTGTGGCGATAACGCAGCACGTGCGCCACCAGCACATACAGCACATCGGCAAACACATAATGGAGCCACATGGGCAATAGCGACACCAGCCACCACAACCCGAATAGCAGCCAATAGAGTATGGAGTTCAACGCCGTTTTCAATTTCATGGCTGCAAAGTTAGGGAAATAAATTAAGAATTATTCTTAGTTGAAAGAAAAGAATTACTTTTGCAGCGAAAAAACTGAACGAAGATGAAGAAAATTGTTTTTACCCTCTTGCTCATCACTGCCACTGTTGCCGTAATGGCGCAGGACAGTATTGCTACATTCCACCCCGACTCAATCTTCACGCTTACCGAAGAAGACATGGAGCAGGAGCGACTCGAGGCCAACAAGGTGGTTGCTGGCACCTGGCAGTATGACAAACCCAGCGTGCAGGCGCAGGGAACAAGTGTGCTAGGCAAGCTGGGCAAACCTCTTGCCAAGAGCAAGCTGTCTAGCAAGCTCAATAAAGCTTACAAAAAACTTCAGATTAAGAAACGGTGGACGTCATTGCGACTCGACAAGGACGGCACTTGGGTGATGACCATCGCCGGCAAGGACATCAAAGGGAAGTATAGCTACAGCCCCAGCAAGGGTAGCATCACCTTAAAGTGGCACTTGGTGTCAATCTCGGCCGATGTAATGCGCGACGGCAAACACCTGAATCTGCTATTCGACACCGACCGCCTGCTCACACTGATGCGACTGATAAGCGGGCTGAGTTCCAACGACACACTGAAGGCGCTGGCCTTCCTCAGCGAGAACTTCAACGACGTCAAAGTGGGCTTCCAGCTCAAACAAAAGTGATCACGATTCTTATCAGGAATTACGAGAATGAAGAATTTCTCTTTTCGCGTGACGAGCGGTTGATTAGAGATCGAGGATAAGGTTAGCAAGTGTTTGTCCCACGGCGCACAAGGTGGCGGGGTCAATCTGGTCGAGGGTGTCGTGGGTGGTGTGCCAGCCATCGAAAAAGCCCGTGTCGCTGTCGGGACGCATGTCGATGATGTCGATGCAGGGTATACTGGCGATGCGGTTGACCATCACATGGTCGTCGGTGATGGCTCCGCCATGCTGATTGACAAATAGGTTGCCATAGCCTGCCTTGGCTGCAGTGTCCCACACCAGCGAGACCACGCCTTGAGCGTACTGCAACGAGAAGTATTCCTGAGCAAAACGTGCGCCACGGGCTCCCACCATGTCAAGCAAGATGCCATAGTTGGCTTGATAACCAGCCACATGCGGGTTACTGGCCCAATACTGTGTGCCCAGCGCCCAAGAATCCTCGTCACCATCGGTTCCCCAGTCCTCGGCATCGACCATCAGCAGGTCCACACCCACATCGGGTCGCGTCTGCGAAAGGTTGCGGGCCAGCTCGAGCATCACTGCCACACCGCTGGCGGCATCGTTGGCGCCCATCACAGGCTGCTTGTGGTTTGCCTCGTCGGGGTCGTTGTCGGCCCAAGGACGGCAGTCCCAGTGCGCCAACAGCAGGATGCGATTGGTAGCAGTGGGGTTGAATGAGCCCACAATATTCTTAATGTTAAGGGTCTTGCCATCAAAAGTGGTAACCTGTGCGGGCTGTACGATGGTGGTGTCGCACCACTGCTGCAGTTGTGCGGTGAGCCACTGTGCGCACTTTTCATGGGCGGGTGTGCCAGGCACACGTGGACCCATGTCGCACTGCTGTTTCACATATTGGTATGCGCTGTCGGCATTGAACTCGACAGTCTTGGCCTGTTTGGCTTCAGTAGTAGAGGTTGTTGTGGTGCTGTTGCCACTGCCGCAAGCAGTGAAGGCCATCACCATGCCCATGATTGCAAGAAAAATCTTCATCTCTAGTCAAAATCAAATCACCACAAAGTCCACACCGACGATGCCGTTGACGGTACCCTTAAGTTCGTGGTTCATCCAGATGCGCGTGCAATAGGTGTTGGTCATACGATTTCGTTCAACAGTCATCACATAGACGTCCGCGCCATATACCAACACACTCTGCGCCTTTGCATCGACATTGCCATCAGCCTGCCAGTAGGTCTTTACATCATCGTCATCATCAGTAGATGAAATCCAAACAGTGGCGCGCCGGTCTACGCCATCTGTGCGATAGCCCACGACATAGGTCTTCTGTCCTAAATGGGCCACGTCCAACCCTTGACCCGAACGATAGACGTTATTGTTCTTCTCTTGATCGGTAAAGTTCAATGGTAATGTTAACAATGTGCCATTTCTCCAAAGGCAAGGCGAAGTGATTTCTATTCCGTTAACAGTGGCAATCTTGTATCCTGAGATATAGTGTGTAATGCCTTGACTATTAGCCCTCAGGTCGATTGATGTGGCATGCGCCGAAGTGCCACCTTTATCTAGATCTGTTACACCGCTTTTGGTCCATAGCTTGGGAACTTGCACTTCATTACCTACAGCATAGAAGTTCTCTCCATTGGCTGCTAGCGCTACTGGCACACCAATATCAAGTGTCTCGTTAATTCTGGAACCGTTACGATAGATGGCGGCTTTTGTATCTACTGCAAGAAAATAAATGTTGTCAAAACTCCGTGCAATGTCATAGGTATTGCCCGACACATTTTGTTTCACGGCTTCGCCATTCACCCAATAGGTTAATCCCATATCAGATGAGTTGCCGGCTACATAGTAGTCCTCGCCATGCATGGTCATGTTGGCAATCTTGGTGCAGCCTGGCAGTGAGGCATAGACGCTGCCGTCCTTCATGTTATAGACTTTGCCGTTTTCGGCACCAATGAGGATGGTACGGTCGGCTTCGGACTTGACTTGTATGGCTGTGCCGCCACTCGGGGTGGGCTCGTCATTGTTGCATGCAACCAGCATCCCGGCCAGCAGCAACATGGTTATCGTCTTGAATTTCATATCAAAAGAATTGATGCATTGTGCATTATGCATTGTGCATTGATTATAGGGTTCCCTGCTCCACGCGCACGCAGATGCGTTCAATCATCGCATCGTTCTTGTCCTTGTTAGGGTGGTAGCCTTGCTTGAGGCTCACACCGAAGAATCGGCCGAAGGTCTGCCAGAACCCTGCGCGGAACGTGCCCAAGAATGCTTTGATGATGTGGTAGCTGTCCTGGTTGGTCTCACGGTTGATGAGTTTGATCAGCATCTTGCCCTGGTTCTTGGTGAGCTTCTTCATCTGAGGCTTGTACTGTTTAAAGAGCTGCTTTTCAAACTCGGCCATGTAGGCCTGTTTCTCCTTTTGGGTCTTGTAGGTGCCCATGTACTCATAGGTCTCGAGCAGGGTCGAACTGATGAGCTTGGCATAGGGCAGGGTCTTCTTGATGTCGCGGACGGTCTTCCAATAGAATTCTTCATCCTTCTTGTTGCGGAAACGCTCGCGCGGATAGACGCGGATGGGGTTGAACACCAGCATCATCAGCGTGTCACCACTCTCGGGCTCGATAAAGTGGTAGTAGCCAGCGAATACCTTCTGCAGGGCAGAGGGCACCTCCATATCATCGATGGCATCCTGTGCATGGACGCACAAGCACGTCACCATCAATGTCATCACTATGAGCACAAACCGTTTCACGCCGCAAAATTACTACTAAAATTGTAAATTGAGGGATAAGGATAGAGAATTTAACTTTTATGTGCAATATTTGTGCCAATTAGGGCTCAATAGCACTCAGCAAACCACTATACGCCACGCTGATACCCAGTTGCATGCCCTTAACGCTGGGCACAACGCTCTTGTGACTGATGTGTGTTACCCAGGGGGTGATGCGCAGTGATGACCGCAACCGTTGCTGCGGCCCCATCAGGTCGGTATAGGCATCATGCAGACGGATGTCCACATCGACCGAGGCAATCCAGCTGAGTCGTCCCTGTGTGGTTTTGTGGTTATCAGTTACTTGAAACACGTCGTTGCCTTGCTCGTTCTGGCTCCATTTGATGTCGTTGAGTTTCCAGCTATAGTGGCTGTAATACAGTCCGGCACATGGAGTGAGACTCACCGCCCCCAGGCGTGCTACAGTATAACCCACCTGCAACGAGGTGCCAATGTGTGAGGCATTGGCAACGGCGTTAAGTTGGGCGTCACGGCCCTGGTCATCGAGCACGGCATACATGTTGCGGTTTTTGAACGATGGCTGGCAATAGGTCACATCTGCCTTCAGGCGCAGGCGGTCGCAGTCGGCGGTAAGTCCACCGGTAAACCCAATTGCGCCCTTGAAGTTGTCGCTGAGCGTGCCCGTGGTCATGTGTCCTGCCACACCAGCCTGCAGGCCATAGCTCCAACGGCTGGTCTGAGCCGATGCAAGCACAGCCAGTGCCAGCACCAGGATGGTTGTGATAGTTACTCTCATTGTCATTGTTTTTTGCTAGATGCGCTAGATGTTCTAGATTATCTTTTGCTTCTAGTCTATTTAACGGCAAACAAGCCCACAGATTGTGTGGCCGCATGGCCGCACAATGCTGTGGACTTGGTTTCTTTCAAGGAATACAGCAGTCAGTAGGTCGAGCTAACGATAAACTTTTAACTCTTAACTCTAAACTATTAACTACTTGAAGAAGCGGTTGTACAATCCCTGGAAGCCCTGTCCGTGACGAGCCTCGTCGCGGGCCATCTCGTGCACAGTGTCGTGGATAGCATCAAGGTTCTGGGCCTTGGCCAGCTTGGCAATGCGGAACTTGTCCTCGCAGGCACCAGCCTCGGCATTCATACGCTTCTCCAGGTTGGTCTTGGTGTCCCAAACCACCTCGCCCAGCAGCTCGGCGAACTTAGCAGCATGCTCGGCTTCCTCCCAAGCGTAACGCTTGAAGGCGTCGGCCACCTCGGGATAGCCCTCGCGGTCGGCCTGACGAGACATAGCCAGATACATACCCACCTCGGTGCACTCGCCCATGAAGTGGTCCTTCAGACCCTGCAGAATCTCGGGGTCGACACCCTTGGCTACACCCAGCTCGTGAGTGGCGACAAACTTCAAGCCCTCATCCTCGTTGAGCTCTTTGAACTTCTCGGCGGGAACCTTACATTGCGGACATCTCTCGGGAGGCGTGTCACCCTCGTGGACATAACCACAAACGGTGCAAATCCATTTCTTTGCCATAAAAAAATGTTGTTAAAAAGTTTAGTTATTAGTTTGAAAAATTCTTTTGGGCAAAAGTATATCAATTTGCTCAATCTACCAAATGCCACAACAATTTTTCACAAAAATCTTTTCAGATTGTCCGAAAAGCCGTATCTTTGCCGATGATGAAACGTATAGCGATATTGGCTTCAGGTAGTGGCACCAATGCCGAGAATTTAGTGCGCTACTTTGCCGGTCACCCCAGCATCGAGGTGGCCACTGTGATTTGCAACCGCCGTCAGGCGGGAGTCTATGAACGCCTGCGCCCGCTAGGCATCGAGGTGGAATACTTTGGCAAGGAGCATTGGCTTGACCCCACGCAGGTTACTCAGCACCTCAAGGACCTTCACATCGACCTGGTGGTGCTGTCGGGATTTCTCGCGGTGATTCGCGAGCCCATGCTCACCGCGTTCTGCGACCGCATTGTCAATATCCATCCCTCGCTGCTGCCACGCCACGGTGGACCGGGAATGTATGGTCACCACGTGCATGAAGAGGTGCTTGCCGATGGCGACACCCACAGTGGCATCACCATTCACCTAGTTAACGAGAAGGTAGACGGCGGACGCATCCTGGCACAGTTCACCTGTCCCGTCCTGCCCGACGACACCCCCGACACCCTCGCCGCTCGCATCCACCCCCTCGAGTACGCCCACTTCCCCCCCACGATTGAGCAATATCTGTTGGCTCCCTCACTTTCCCCACTCGCCTAGAGTACTATTGCCTTAACGGGCATCTGATATATGCCCCCCTAAAACAGAGTCCGCAGTGCCTCACGGCACGCGGACTCTCTTCAATTGATGATTAAAAACTATTACTTATTCATTTTGCTACTAGTCATTCGTTTTAACCATTCCCATCACCCCTCCCTCTTGCAAGGGAGGGAGTTAGGGTAAAGTCATTGTGCATTGTGCATTATGAATTATGCATTAGCGAATGACCTTCTTGGTCGTGGTCGAACCGTCGCTGTAGCGCGTCACCACCATGTTGATACCTTGCCACGGCGTGCTAGACACCTGGCCAACGGTGTTCACATAGCTTACACTCACCACCTCGCGGTTCACATCCATCTTCACAGCACCAATGCCAGTGATGATGCTTCCTGATTTCAACTCGAACGTCTCAGAACCCTCAGCGATGTAGTAGTCAAAGT
>JAEEGI010028582.1_pt1 | contig 10599 bp, 11 predicted proteins | sample 8958751 | NCBI WGS metagenome assembly JAEEGI01 (sample SAMN16246545, study PRJNA631951) | gut metagenome | biome: gut microbiome; feature: rumen; material: KS-attached | host: Bos | place: Iran: Karaj | collected 2018-10 | reverse complement strand
TAAAAGCCCGTAAGGCAGCCCATGGGGCCCCAGTAGATGATTTCGTCCTTCAAGTCCTCATCATTACTTAGGTAAGTGGCGTTAAGGTGCTCCAAGGTGTGCATTGCCGATACTTCAACCGGAGGCTCTATGTTGGGCTTTGTGACCCTGACATCGTAGGTGGTTACTTTATAATCCCCGAGGGTGTCCACTCTGCTGGTGAAGATCCCGGGAATTATCCTGGTGTGATCAACTGAAAAACTAGGTATTAAATCCATTTCTTTCCCCTTTCCTTAGGACTGTCTGTATTAACATTACCCGCCTGACACTGTCTATTCTCTTGCAGTGTCATGGAAAACATCGTAGGAGTTCTTAAGATATCCCTTGATGTTGTCGTAGTCCTTGTTTGCAATGGCAGCGTAGAGAGTATCTACTATAAAGAGCTGTGCAAACCTCGAACTGGTGATACCGCTCTTTTTATCTATCTCCGGTGATGTGGCAAATATCACGTGGTCACATCCGGTGGTAAGAGCGTTGTTTCCAAGCTTTGTAACTGCTATTGTAACAGCTCCCCGGGCTTTTGCAAGGTTAAAGAGCTGCATTATCTCTGTATTTTTGGCGTTGTCACTAAAGAATATGGCAACATCCTCGCGGTTTATCTGGGATACGGTCATGAGATTCATGTGATGGTCACGATTGAAGACCACATTGTAGTGGATCCTGCAGAGCTTGCAGTAGAGGTCGTAGGCCGCAACGGAAGCTGCTCCCACGCCAAAGACCTGGATCTGCCTGGCTCCTATGATGTCATTTACGGTCTCCGCAAAGGTTCCCGCATCAAAGAGCCTGTAGGTGGTCTGCACCGCCTGAACACTGGTGGCGCAGATATTGTCGGCAATGGACTGAAATGATGTATATTCATTCACATCCTTAAAGGAGACCTTGGGGCCTCCCTTGTCGGTCTGTTCCAGGGATATATTTGCCTCTGCATAGTAAGCGTTCTTAAGGTCCTTCAGGCCATTGTAGCCTATGGCCTGGGCAAATCTGGTCCAGGCTGCCTGGGTAGTACCTGAAAGAGAAGCCAGCTCTTTTATGGGATGCTTAAAAAGGGCGTCCTTGTTCATCAGCACATAATCTGCCACCAGCTTCTCGGATGCAGGAAGAGAATCGTAATGGCTCTTGATCTTTTCGCTTACAATGTTCATAGTATGCAGCCTCCAAATACCGATTTTTTCCCCACTTTTAAGTATAGCGCAAATACTGAAATAAATTTTCAAACAATTACTAAGCTGTTTATTAAATATTTCTAAAATTCACCGCTTTCTTGGTGATTTGTGCTATTCTGAAATAGCACTGTAGTGAAATTACTGAATATTTATACCAGCGCACAGCGCAGGAAAGGAGATCTAACTATGAAATGGGTATGTCAGGTTTGCGGTTACATTCATGAAGGTGATCAGCCACCGGAGTTCTGTCCCAAGTGTAAAGCTCCCGCTGAAAAATTCACCAAGCAGGAAGGCGACAAGGTATGGGCCTGTGAGCATGTATTAGGTGTTGCCAGCAGTGCTCCCGAGGAGATCAAGCAGGGTCTTCGCGAGATGTTCACCGGTGAATGTTCCGAGGTTGGTATGTATTTGGCAATGGCTCGTGTAGCCATCAGAGAGGGCTATCCCGAGATCGGTGCTTTCTATGAGAAGGCCGCCTGGGAAGAGGCTGAGCACGCAGCTCATTTCGCTGAGCTTTTAGGTGAGGATCTCACAGACTCCACCAAGAAGAATCTTGAGCTGAGAGCTGAGGCTGAGTACGGCGCAACACAGGGTAGAGCTGATCTTGCCAAGAAGGCTAAGGAGCTCAATCTCGATGCCATCCACGACGCAGTTCATGAGATCGGAAGAGACGAAGCAAGGCACGGCAAGGCCTTCGCAGGGCTTCTTAAGAGATATTTCGGCTAATAAAAATACATAATATGCAAGCAAATAGAGGGCTGCTTATTAAAAAGCAGTCCTCTTTCTTTTTGTCTATTTCAGATATCCATTTTCTTCTAGAAGCTTGGTCATAAAGCCTGTATATTCCTGGAGTGCATCCTCACATGGGCCCATCATCTCTGCGTTCAGATCGATAGCTTCTTTTGAATCCTTGATCTTATCGAACATATCCTTATGCGTTCTGAAATATTTGGTGTAATCCACCTTGGAAGGATCAATAGCATGATGAGATCTGGCAGCAGACATAACAATTTTATTGTCTTTGTTAAACAGACCTCCGGCAGCTTTGGGATATATGATAACGTCCCAGTTTTCTGTTGCGGGAAGTACTATATATTCCAGGTCGCCGTTACTCTTTTTCGTGGTGCCAAATTCTGACATGTTTTCTCTGTCCCAATGCGCTTCCATGAAGTGAAGAATGTCTTCAGGAGTCATGGTTCTGTTGATAGTGATAGTCTGTCTGCCTTTCATAGTAAAACTCCTTTCATACGTATTGAATTATTTTGCATAATAAGTTTCAGTGATTCCGCAATCAGAAACTATAAGAGTTTCTCCATCGTCAAGGATTGTCAAAAGAGCGCCCTTGCACTCATCAAAGCTCTGGTTGCCATTTTTCTCAAGGTCCAGAAGATATGAGTGAGAACTGTCTGGATCTTCCATTACTCCGAAAGTTTCGTCATAACCGAAACTATATCTCCTTATGAAAAGATATTTATATGTACTGTCGGGTGATTTCTCAAAGAGTACCACCGGATCACTGGACGTTTTTGAAACAAAGTTTTTATCTAAAAGAGGCTTTCCCTGAGAACCATTTATTCTTGAAACAGAATCGTCCAGAGCGCCATCATCTCCAGCGAAAAATCCATCAGGAGCATAGTTGTTTCGAACCATGCATCCGTCATAGCCAAAGTAGTAAAGCTTTCCGTCATCGTTTTTAACCCAGATGTTTCTGGCTTCTGAGCCGTCATTTAAAGTGCAGATGATCTCACCACTTGGAAGCTTTTCCCTGGTTCCCCCTTCTGCTATGTTCTGAGGAGTCTTTGGGGTGCTTGAAACGGTGTCAAATTCAGACTCGACCTTCTCCTGAGCAGCCTGCATTTTGTCATCCTCAGCGGGCTGGGCCTGTGCCTCATTGTCGGTATCGGTAGAGACTGGTTCAGTCTCTGTTACCTGTGGCTGTACAGTTTCTGCTTCAACAGGTTCTTTTTCCTCAACAGCAGAACTGGCAACATCTGAGGCAACATTTTCTGAAGGAGTGATGCCACTTATATTGATCACACCATTATAGGCAAGGAAATAACCTGCAGTTACCGCGGTCATGAGTAAAGTAAGAATCAGCAGTATCGCCAGCACTGGAGATTTCTTTTGTCTGGTATTTCCCTGGGGAGATGGTGGATTTCCATTTAACGGTTTTCCACACTGTATGCAGAATTTCTGGTTATCCGGAATCTTTGCTCCGCAATATGGACAGAACATGTCATATCCTCTCTTTCGATCACAATAATGGAATCATGAACCACTGAGCCTGATACTCTTTGTCCATGGTCATGCCAACGGCGCCTTCTTCTGAGCAGAGATATTTAAATCTGCCAGTCATGCCTTCTTCTTCGTTGCCCTTATCTATTTCAAGGGCCCTGGCTAAGGCCTGTTTTGAATCAATGATGTCTTTACCCGGGAGAACTGCCCATTCATCTGTATAAACAGCAGCCTCTGCTACAGCATCTATCAACTTGGTGAATTCTTTCATGAAACGCCCAGCCTTTCCTGGTCAGTAAATTACTGCCAAAAGTTCTTTTTCCTGAAATATCAGTGATTGATAAGAAGTCCCAAAACAAAGAGCAAAAATGCAGGTACAAGGAGTATTGCGCCAATCTGCATGCACATCTGAATACCAGCTGCTGTAAGAATTGTACCAGCGAGGTAGCCGGCAGCACTTCCGCCCATAAGGCTTGTGACAGTCTGAGCTGACCGTGGATCATTCATTCTTTTTCCGCAGAAAATGTGGAGCAGCAGTCCGTACAGGAAGCTGCTCTTTTTACCAAGACTTCCGATCACCATTACCAGCAGATATGCTCCGATTGCGCAGTTCATGCGGTTCTGGGTTATATTACAGATCCAATATATTAAAAGAGATGTTCCTGCGCCAAACAGCCAGGCTGCCGGGTCATAGAGCCTCTTAAATGCCAGGGCGGAAAAAGACTTTCCGATGCCGGCAAAGAAGCTGCCAAGAGGCTTTTCATGCATTTCCCAACCAAGTACTATTGAGTTGAGAAACATCATAAGAAGCATTTTGCCAAGTATTCCGCCAGCGATTCCAATAACACCGCCGTACATACCACCATTGGCGTAAATAAGCAGGCTTATGATGGCAAACGGATTTTTGATATGACCTGCAGCTGTCATCATGGCAAGCAGAAACTGGGCTTCAGACACCAGAATAGTAAGCAGTAACGAGATGATAAGAATTCTAGGATTTTTCAGGGTCTGAGCCGTGTTTGACAGGTATGAACTTATGTAGCTGCCAACGGTATATTTCTTTTCTACTGTTGTTTGCATATTTCTTTCAGCTCCTCTACACTTACATCTTTGAGTCCGTCAAGTAGCATTTCCATCTGGGAAATAGCTTCCTGTGCAAGCTCTTTTTCTGAAGGAAGGGGGATGATAATCCACTGTGCATTGTATTCGTAGTCGAAGGTTACGCCTAATGCACCCTCCTTAGAACAAAAGAATACCGTTGCTTTTTTCTCTGCTGTCGCAAAAGCCTCATCTATTGATTCTGCCATTTGTTTCAGGCCGTCAGCATCCAGGGTAAGTCCCTGATCCGGAACAAACCAGAATTCACTTAGCTTTGCCGCCAAATCTGCAGCTTCCTTCATGGTTAAACATTTTTGCATAGCTTATCTCCATCAATCATCGTCGTCGGGCAGGGCAAGTTTTATAAGACCGCTGACAAGCGAAGACGCACCTTCTTTGTATCTGTCATTCTTGACAACCGCTTTTGTGAAACCGGATTTTTGGGACTTTAGTCCAAGCTTGGAAATGCTGGTGCCCGTGACATTATTGTTATTGTAAAGTCCGTTATATACCTTGTTATCGCGAATCTCAATGCCTTCAGTGACGCCGTCCATAACCTTTCCTACGCCGTAGTCTATAGCAAATTCGGCTAAGCCTTCCTTTGCTGCATCGCTGGCCTTTTGTAGTGCCTGTTCATGGGTCTTGCCGTCTATAACCCTTGCATTGATGTATTCTGCTGTTCCGTTGCCGGTTACATTAGCAAGGCACTTGAGTTCATTACTATATTCATTATTTGGGATATTATCCTTAACATAATTCAGACCACCATTGACAAGGGTCTTCCCAATAGCCTGCTTAAGGCTCTGCTTTCCGGCCATACACTCACCGCCCTGAGCGGCGGCCTCAGAAAGGAATTTGTAGCCGTTCTTAATTGATTTTCCGGCGCCTGTTGGCTCAATCTCAGCCATTACATCGATGGCAATGTCAGCACCCTTTTTAACATTCTCTGCAGTTTTTGTGGCAGCATCCCAATAGTCTCCGGCAGCAGCGTATTCACCAAACTTCTGGGATTCTACCTGACGCTCCTCCAGAATCTTTTTCTTGAATTCCTTGGTGTTGCCGTCAAACACACCTCTCTTGTACATGATCTTATTTATTCGATCCTGTTCCTGCAGATATTTTTCCTGAAGGTCTTTGTCAATTGCCGCCTGGCGCGCTTCCTGAGACAACTGGTTGTTAGCTTCTCTCTGCTGCTCCTTCCATGCATCCAGTTTTTCCTGTTCAAGACCGATTTCAGATGCATTGTCAAACTCGTAATCAGCCCTGTCGTTGATATCCTTGATGGTGACTTGAGCTCCGGTGAGAGCATTCTTGTAGGTTCCGTCTCCATTGGATAGATAAACACTTTCCTGTCCGTTAAAAGGATTTCTGTAGTGGATATCACCATCAGAGTCAATAGTGACGCCCTGACCTAGAGAGCCAGGGTCAACACTTCCTGATACCGCACCTCCTTCGCCGGCAGTTGGAGGAGTTGGGCCTCCGCCCATGGTTCCTGTTGCCAGAAGAGCTGATACAAAACCGCCAAGTGTCATGCCCACAGCTGTAGCGGCAGTTTTGAAACGGTCGAGATGCTCGTCATCACCTTCAAAGACAGAGATAAGAAGTTTCTCAGCTTCTTCGTCAGTAAGAGTAACATCCTGTTCCTGATCAGCTACATCTCCAGTCTCTTCGGAGCTTCCTGCTGAGGCTTCTTCAGATTCCTGGCTCTCCTCGTCCGAAACCGTTTCCTCTGTTTCATCTGTCTCTTCTTCCGAGGAATCTTCTTCCGAGGGTTCTTCTATACTTTCAAGTTCACCTGCCTGGTCGACACCTTCCTCTTCATCATCATTGTAAGGAGTATCGCTAAGCCTGTAGTAAATTGAAGAAGGAGGATCTACCTGATTGCCATTAAATACAAGCATTTTATGTTCCAGGGTATGAGAATCAATGAGGATAAAACGGTCAGTCTCAGTCCAGGTGTCTTCTGCAGGCTGGAGATCTATAACAGTAAGGAAGGTGAAACTTGTATTTGTTATCAGTTCCCCGGTTTTACTATCATAGGTATATGTTCCCGACCATACATCATTTATGACCTGTCCATTTTTGAACACTTCATCCGCAGGGTAAGTTAAGTGGTACGTCAGGGTTGCGGTTCCATCAGATTGCAGCTGTATTGTTAAGGTGTGCGTTGTCGCATCTGAAGCTTCACCGTAATCCCACTCTCCGTTGAATGCATCCACAGGGAAAACTTTTCCTGCCCCGGATGCGTAAGCTCTTTTGCCAGGAACAGGCAGGCACATGATTACTAACGCGGCAAATAAGCAGGCATAGATTCCTCTTAGAATCCGGCCTGCTCTACGTCTTGAAACAATACGCTTTGGTCTATACATGAACACTTCTCCTGTTTATAAAAAATTAAGACAATGTTTGTATCTTCGATATGTTTCGCTATAATTATCCGTTTATACTATTAGTATAACTTACTTGTCGTGAATAAATCTGAAGGTAAAAATGAATTTTTAATAAAAAGGAGGTTGTCATGAAAAACAGACTCAGATATTTAGCCTTACTCATGGTGCTTGCGGTGCTGACTACTGCCTGTGCTGGTGCCGAGAGCGAACCCGCAACAACAGAGCCTGCCGAAGCAGTCACAGAAGCGACTTCTGAAGCTGCGGTTGAAGCCTCTGTTGAAGAAGTAAAAGAAGAGCCGGTAGAAGCTGTTGAATGGGAAGAGCCTGAAAACGTGGTTGATCCACAGTTTACAGATGATTTCGATGAAGTGACAGACTACTCGGCTTGCCTTGAAGGCAGCAGCGTAAAGTCCGGAAGCAGAATATGGATAATGGGTAAGGTAGAAGAATACGACAAAGAGGCTAAGGCTATTAAAGTAGCGACAAAGGATGGCCCATGGATTGTCTCTGTCGGTGCCGCAGGAACAGATGATTATTATAAGCTGGTAGAAAAGACTGTAGATCAGTATGTGAGGATTTTTGGCGTCTACACCGGATATGAAGCAGATTATGGAATGCCATCTATGGCGTTCCAGCCTAAGGACTATCAGAAATATGCCTTCCGTCTGGAGAGCGTAGATAATAATTTCAGACTGACGCAGACGGATTATACCGTTCCGATGCCGGAATTTGATACGGATGAGACCTTTATGAACATTTCCTACAAGATTGCATCCGCCTGGACAAAGGATGACAGTGAGAGCGCTCATTATTATAAGTATCCTGAGGACACTTTATCATCCTTCATTATGTATAATTATATAGAAAATGCAAAAATGGGATTTGATGAAATAAACGCTGATCAAGTTCTTTCCGATTTGGCGGACAGCTATGTGGATGATGGGGACGAGGTACTTAGAAAGCAGTCCTTTAAGCTTGGAGGATACCCCGCTCTGTGTTTTGAGATGGCCTTCACCCCGGATGGATACCCGATTCCTCTCACCATGTTCTGCTACATGTTTATAGTCGAGGATCAGTACTACTTCTACGGCGCGACAGAGCCATATCTTGTAGGAGAGACAAGCAAACAGTTCCTCTCAAATATGTTCAAGGAGCTTAAGTTGGCTGATGACGATTCTACAGCAGACAAGACAACAGGCGCCAATGACAGCGCAGCAGAAGCATCCACTAAGGACAGTGCTACAGAAGAAACCACAAAGGATGCATCAAAAGATGCTTCAAAAGACACTTCATCAAAGAGCGACAACGCTTCAGCAGAGAATACTACTGCGGCGGCTGATACATCAAAGACAGAGACTGCCCAGGCAGAAGCTGCAAAACCTGCATATCCGCCAAAATCAGAGATTGAAGGAAAGACCTTCACGCAGCACATGAAGGGAACACTTACCGGAGAGAATAATGGTGAAATGCTTACTCTTGATATGGAAGACGACTTACCTGCAATCCTTATAACAAGCGATATAGTCGCTAACTACGACGAGGCAACCGGAAAATCTTCCTGTGTCATGGATATTGAAGGAGTTCCTACTCCGATGACCTTCTCCTTCTCGTATAACTCAAAAGGCACTATAGTTTATTCTGCACCTTTTAGCTATACAACGCCCCAGTACACCGCAACAGGCGTAATGTCCGGCTATAGAAAATAGACAATATAAACGCGAAAAAGGGGCTGTCGCTTTAGATGATTAAATCATCTGGGCGAGGCCCCTTTTTATATTTCAAGAATCCTACAGCTCGTATTTGGATTTCTTTTTGGTGATCTCGCTGATATAGGCAGCGGTTATCATGCCCGACGGCAGTGCAATGACTGCAACGCCCACAAGGGCAGATACCATGGTGATAAGCCGCCCCACATCCGTAGTGGGATATATGTCTCCATAGCCTATGGTGGTTATGGAAATGGTGGCCCAGTACAGAGCGTCAAAGAAGTTCTCAAAAAGGTTTGGCTCAAGCTGGAATATCAGCATGGCTGACACAAAGATGTAAATAATGATCAGTATCAGCACCGCCATGAGCTGCTTCTTGGCTTTCCTGAGCACATTGGCGATGACTATCATGGTCTTGGAATATCTAATAAGCTTCAGTATCCTGAATATCCTGAAGAGCTTGAAAAGCCCGATCGATGACGAAACCGGCAGAAACAGGTACAATACCGGAAGTATGGACAGAAGGTCAAATATCGCCAGCGGGGTCAGGATGTAAGCTATGTAAGCCTTGATGGATTTATAACCCATCTTGTAGTCTGCAGTGTAGACCCTGGCGCAGTAATCTATGAGAAAGATTATACAGGTCACTACCTCAATAATGACAGTATATGCATTATCCCTCTTGAGGGTCAGCGGAACCATACCCACTAAAACTGCGGTGGTCATCAGCACGTCATAGGCGCGGCTGGAGACATCACCTATACTGGATACTTCTATTACCTCATATATCCTTCTCTTTCTGCTCTCCATCTCCATTTACATTTCCCCCTTATATTCCGAAATTGCCCTTGAGAAAAGCCAAAAGCCCAAGAATCGCCAGGGCAGCGCTCACTGCCCGGCACAAAAATACAAAGAGGTTGACGTGGATATTCTTTCTGGTGGTTGTTATGCCATCATCAGATATGAGTACATTGGATTTCTTATTCCTAACCATAAAGTATTCCCTTTCTCAGTAGGTGAATGCTTTTTTGCTGCTGTCAGTCCTTAATAAGTGCTCCATCCTCATAGGCTCCGTTCCAGATTCCCTCGGCTCCTATGCCTGTTGATACTATTTTAAAGGTAATAAGCCTTGCTCCGCAATAGGAACCTGTTCCCTGTACCCTGAGAGTAGCAGTTCCTTTTTTGATGTTGTTGTAGTAACCGGTTATCATGTAGTCACTTCCTTCTACAAGCTCTTTTCCTTCAAAGGTCAGAGAAAGATCATCTATTTCCACAGCTCTTCCTGTGTACGGCCTGTCGGCAATCTTTCCAACCACAGCCTTTGCTATGTCCTTTGGCGATGAGGTAACTTTGTATATTACCGACACCTGCCCGGTGTAGTTCTTGTTGGTGGCAATTATGGTGGCCCTTACTGAAGTGCCTGATCTTAAGACGTCATTTTTCCCTATGCTTTCTCCCGAGAGCTTTTCATAGCTTACGACATAGTCTGTCTTTTCCTTAAGGAGCTTGCCGTTTACGTCCGTTATCACAGGCTTTGAGTAGTAGTAGCTTCCCTTCTTTGAGGCATTTGCTGCTATGTCAGCGCAGCTTACAGGCAATGATGAGATGCTTCTCTTTGCTATGGCAAAAGAGATATCGCTGCTCTTTCCTGTAAAGTTGCCCTTTCCTGTAATGGTAAGAATGGCAGGTTTAGCTGAAGCCGCACTCTTGTTGTTCTGATACTTTACTGTGTAATCAGCGCCTTCCCTCAAAGTCCACCTTTTGCCATCTGCATCTGTAAAGACAAGCAGCGGCTCAGGAGCTGCTCCGCCCTGGGCGTAGATAACTGAAGAAGGACAGGTGACAGAAAGCTTACCTTCTGTTCGGGCGGTGGCAACATCCAGTGCCTGAATCTTATATTTTGCTGACAGCTTACCTGTATAGCCCTTTGAAGCATTACCTGTAACTGTGACTGTGACAGTACCTGCA
>JAEEGI010028577.1_pt1 | contig 10601 bp, 5 predicted proteins | sample 8958751 | NCBI WGS metagenome assembly JAEEGI01 (sample SAMN16246545, study PRJNA631951) | gut metagenome | biome: gut microbiome; feature: rumen; material: KS-attached | host: Bos | place: Iran: Karaj | collected 2018-10 | reverse complement strand
GAACCAGTACCAGTGCATGGTAACCTTCAACTTCTCTCGTTCGGCTTCGTTCTTCGAGAGTGGTATCGGCCGTGGCATGGGCTTCCGCGATTCTAACCAGGACCTCGTAGGATTCGTACATCAGATTCCATCACGCGCCCGTCAGCGCATCATCGATATCGCCTCTACCCAGTTCCCCGATGGCGGCTGCTATCACCAGTATCAGCCCCTCACCAAGCGCGGCAACAACGACATCGGCGGTGGATTCAACGACGATCCCTGCTGGCTCATCTTCGGTACCGTGGCCTATATCAAGGAAACAGGCGACTTCTCTATCCTCGACGAGATGGTGCCCTTCGACAACCAGCCGGGTTCTGAGGTCACACTCTTCGAGCACCTGAAGATCTCGATGGATCATGTCATCAAGAACCTCGGTCCTCACATGCTCCCGCTTATCGGACGTGCCGACTGGAACGACTGCCTCAACCTGAACTGCTTCTCATGGGATCCTAATGAGAGTTTCCAGACCACTGAGAACGTATCAGAGGGCACCAAGGCCGAGAGTCTCATGATTGCCGGTCTGTTCGTCGTAACAGGTAAGGACTACGTTGCCCTGTGCCAGAAGCTGGGCAAGACCGACGAGGCAGCCCGCATGCAGGAGGCTATCGACGCGATGATCGAGGCCGTGAAGAAGCATGGCTGGGACGGCGAGTGGTATCTCCGCGCTTACGATTTCTATGGTCGTAAGATTGGCTCTAACGAGTGCGAGGAAGGCAAGATCTTCATCGAGTCTCAGGGCTGGTGTACGATGGCAGAGATTGGCGCCGAGGAAGGTATGGTGGCTAAGTCGCTCGACTCTTGTAAGAAGTACCTCGAGTGCGAACACGGTATGGTACTCAATAATCCCGCCTTCACGAAGTACATCTACGAATATGGCGAGATCTCTTCATATCCCGAGGGCTACAAGGAGAATGCCGGCATCTTCTGCCACAACAATCCCTGGGTCATCATCGGTGAGTGTATCGCAGGCCGAGGCAACGATGCCTGGAGCCACTACGCGAAGATCCTGCCCTCTTACGTCGAGGAGAAGTACCAGACGCTGCATAAGGTGGAGCCTTATGTGAACTGCCAGATGGTGGCTGGTAAGGATGCCTACAAGCCGGGCGAGGGTAAGAACTCATGGCTCACAGGTACTGCCGCATGGATGTGGTACACCGTATCAGAGTTCATCCTGGGTATCAAGCCCGACTACGATGGTATCCGTATCGATCCTTGTCTGCCTGAGACTGCTACCGACTACACCGTCAGCCGTAAGTTCCGCGATGCCGAGTACCAGATTACCATCCATCCGAATGGCCAGCAGAAGGGCGTCAAGACAATCACCCTCGATGGCATGAAGGTCGATGGCACCGTCATCCCCTACTCTCCTGGCAAACATACCGTAGAGGTTTCAATGTAAATAACCAATTAGAATTATGAGAAAGTTCATTTTAGCATTATTGCTCACCAGTGCTCTCACAGCGGGAGCACAGGGATTCGTGACGCACAGAGCTCAGATAGCCAGACAACTGACAGAGCAGGGCGTCAGAAAAGCTGAGACCAGAGGCATGACCGTACCCGCAGAGTCGAAACGCGGTTACTTCTTCGTAAACTGCGAACAGGGCGCGAATGCGCAACAGGTGGCTGATCAGCTGAAGAGCGCTGGCGCACAGATCAGAATGGTAAGGGGCGACATGATATTGCTCGACGCGCCTTACTCGAAACTCGACGCACTGGCCAACACCAAGGGGGTGTGGAAGATCGACGTCAGTCCCAGAGTGAGTAAGAAGACGGACGTGAACCGTAAGGTGACACAGGCTGGCGAGGTGATCGACGGCACAGGTGAGAAACTGCCACAGGCCTATACGGGCAAGGGGGTTATCGTGGGCATTATCGATAACGGATTTGACTTCACCCACCCTATCTTCAAGGATAAAGACGGCAAACTGCGCATCAAGGGTGTATATGAGCCTGGCAACTTCAAATTTGGCGGCGACAGCGTGAGAATAGATGGCGAAGCCCTGACAGGATCATACTATAGCAAGGCCGAGGATATCCTCGACACGCTGAAGGTGAAGAACCCTGACGGATCACACGGCACACATTGTATCAGTATCGCCGCAGGCAGCACCAGCGACGTGAAGGGAGTCTCAGGAAATCCCCTCGGCGGTATAGCTCCTGAGGCTGACATTCTGATCTGTCCGGCGTATGGAGACAGCGATTATTATAAATTCTGCAGTGACAACCAAACGGATGTGACAGCCTACATGATCGTTGAGAGTCTTGAGTACCTGATGAGTGAGGCCCAAAAGCTGCAGCAGCCTATCGTGGTCACCATGAGCCTTAACGCGCATGATGGCTGGCACGACGGCACCAGCAACATGGCCAGGGTGATTGGCAGTTATGCGAAAGAGGGGAGACTTCCGATTATGCTCTGCGCCAGCAACGAAGGCGGCGATCCGATGTACCTCGACATGAAGAGTGCGGCCAAGGATACAGTCAGCGTACTGGCTTCACCAGGCCAAGGCGATGGTTATGTATGGGGAGGTATGAAAACCAAGAAGAACGTGACGATGCAGATTGCCATCGTCAGCTTGAAGGATGGTCATAAGTACTACCAGATGCCCATCGAATTCAACTCAGACCCAAACACAGGAGATTATGGCGAGGGCACCTATTTCTATGCCGGAGAGGATGCCGACAACAGTCATCTGGAAGGCGAAGAGAAGGAGGCCGTGGAAGGACTGCTGAAATACATCAAGGATGGTGACATACAGATATGGTGCTATCAGAACCAGGCGATGAACCAGGACGGCAAGCCGTATATCTATACCGAGCTATTTCTCAGTATGAGCGACCTGGCTTTCATTTCTCAGATATACAACAGAGGCGACAAGCCGGAAGAAGATGTCCTGGGATTCAAGATCAACCTGATACCTGAGGAGGAGACAGAACTCCACTGCTGGGGCGATCAGGGCGTCCAGCTGGTCGGACAAGACAATGACCTGAATTACAAGATGGGCGACTCCAGTGTTTCGATTGGCGACTGGAACACTTCGGGCGTTCCTGTCTCTGTTGGCGCATGGACAGCCAATAATAAGATAAAGGAGAAGGGCATGAACAAAGCCGTAAAACAGAATTTCGAGGTGGGCGACGTGGCAAGCTTCAGCAGCTATGGCACCGACCTGGCCGGACACAAGCACCCCACCGTTTGCACACCCGGTGTCCTCGTGGTGGCCGCCGGTAATAGCTTCGACCCCGACAAGAATGGATACAACGTCTATGAGGACAAGGGCTATAACAATCAGTTCACTGGCCAGAAAGACGAACGCGACTATCCGTATGTATACATGAGCGGCACTTCGATGGCAACACCTTGTTCGGCTGGTATCGTAGCCCTCTGGATGCAGGCTGCCATGGACAAGGGCAGACAACTGACCTGCGAAGACATCAAGGACATCATCGCCCACTCGAGCGATACCGACGAATATACGAAGGCGAAACCTGAACGGTTCGGTGCAGGAAAGATGAACGCCTATAAGGGTCTGCTCTATGTGCTGGGTATCGACACAAGCATCCCCACACTGAGCAAGCAGCAACCTAAGGACGTGACCTTCCGCGTCGTTGGAGATATTGTCTATACCGACGGCGCTGACGATGGCACCGAGACCACCATCTACAACCTGCAGGGAGTATCCGTAAGACAGACGAAGGTACAGAGCGGAACCATCAGTCTGGCGGGATTGCAAGAAGGGGTCTACGCCGTGCAACTCGGGAAATTAGGCTCTACGCTGATTCGTAAGTCTCACTAAAACAGGAAAGAGGATGTGCCAGAAGTCTGACACATCCTCTTCTTCTATGTTAAGGTTTTTACGGTTTTATCGTGCGCTGTGAGCGAACCCATTCAGAGAAATCCTCCAGCAGTTTCAGATTCTTTGCGTTTGGCACAGGAACGAGCGAAGTACCGCCATTCTTGAACTGCATCACTGTCTTCTGACTGAGATCAGGATTAAACACAGGCCACTGGGGCAGTCCCTTACCATTAGGATTCAGATTGGTGGCGAAGTTCACCCAGTACTGCTGAATAATCTGACTAACGGCATATTCCTGCTGGTATTTCTCTTTCTCATTGTCGAAAGCACCTCTCAGGTAGAGGATGTCGTCGGCATGGGCGGCACCACGACGATTGCCCTTGGCATAGACGGTACGGTCGGACTTCTGGGCAAGGTAGGCGAAATAGACGGGACTCTTACCTGTCTCTGTCTGCAGCTTAGCCCACATATTAGCTGGAGTACCGAAGTTAAGATCGCGTATCAGGTCACGGATGCTGAAGAGCGCCTGTTCGTCGTTCTCTGCCGGATAAATCTCCTTCACACGGTCAACAAACAGAGCGGGCAGGTTACCCAGTTCCTTGTTAAAATCAGCCACAGAGATACTTTCAAGCATGGCACTTCCCTCATCACTGTTGTACATGATGATCACAGGCACATCCTGATACTCACCACGCTTGTAGAGGTCATAGAGCTCGGCTGTGAGCACATAACCGTCGAAGACAGGCGTACAGGCAGGGAACTGCACACCGGTTCCAGTGAGCGACTTCGCGTCCATCTCACGCATCTCGGCAATCGACTTCTTACCCAACTGGTTCTGGAACATCACACCCATCATCTCGGCCTGTTGCTGCGTCACCGCGCCATTAGACGAGAAGAAAGCACCACTCTGACTGATGCAGGCGCGGAAGAGTCCCTTTGCCAAAGGTGAAGCACACAGGATGCTGCAGCTCATGGCACCAGCCGACTCACCGAAGATGGTGACCTTCGAGGGGTCGCCGCCGAAGTTCTTGATGTTACGCTGGATCCATTGCAGGGCAAAGATCTGGTCGAGGATGCCATAGTTACCCGAATGTCCGTCGGGCGACTCCTTGGAGAGTTCGGGATGCGCCAGGAAGCCAAGGGCACCGGCGCGATACTCGATAGCCACGGTGACAACGCCACGACGGGCCAGACTCTGCCACAGCTCACCGCCATAGTGCTCGGTCTGGAAACCACCGCCATGGATAAAGACCATCACTGGCAGGGCCTCGTCGACCGTCTTAGCGGGAGTGACGACACTGAGGTAGAGGCAGTCCTCACTCATCATGTCATACGACACGTCGCCACGCTCAGGCTGTGGGGGCCACTTAGCCACTTCCTCGGCCTTCAGCACACCCTGCCATGGCTTGGCTGGCTGAGGGGCCTTCCAACGCAACTCGCCCACAGGGGGTGCCGCAAAGGGAATAGCTTTATAAACTGCGAGGTCACCTCCTTCGAGTATGCCCTCCAAATCTCCTGTCTCAACATGAGTTTTAAGCAGTGGCTGCGCAAGCAGTGCCATCGTACTTAGTAGTCCGCAGACCAACATAAATAGTTTCTGTTTCATTTCTGATTGATAATTTATAATATGAAAAAAAGTCTCGTACATCTATATAGACTGACGAGACTTTATCGAAACTACCCTGAGGTAGCATTATTTATGTTTTTTTCACAGATGGATGTTGACGTCGAGTCCGATCTGTATGGGGTTTGCCTTCTGGGCAAAGTAGTGAGTTCCATTTACTGCACTCGATGCAACGGCAAACGTATTATAATGTGTGTTAGTGAGGTTGCGCCCCCAGAGTGATACCAGCACTGGGCCGAAGTCGTAGTCGGCGTGTGCACCTGCAAGGGCGTAGAACTTCTGACTATAGGTGTTGGCCTCGTCCCACCAGATCTTACCCTGGCCGTTCATGTTGGCACCAATGGTGAACTTGCCGATGTGCCAGTCAACCATAGCGCTTACTGTGTGCTGGGGAATGAAGGGGACATAGTTATCTTTATAATCATCATACTCATCAAAAATAGCACGAGTGTAAGCATAGGTTACAGCCCAATCGAGTGCATTGTCGATAGCCTTACCACGCAGGGTAGCCTCGAGTCCGCATGAGTGACTCTTACCAGCGTTCACCATGATACGACCATAGTTGCTGTTAGGCTCCATGATTGACAACTGCTGATTGCGAATCTGCATGTAGTACAGAGCCAGGTCGAAGTGAGTGCTACCACCAAACAGGTTCAAGTGAGTACCGATCTCATAGTTCCAACTCTCCTCGGGTTTGTAGGCGATGGTCTCGTTGATAGCATCGTAGTCGGCAGCAGTGTGCTCTACATCGTAGTCGCCACGCATAGCCTTCTGCTGGTTAGCATTCAACTCGGTCTTAAGCACATCGCTAAACATCTGGAAGTTGTAGCCACCAGCGCGATAGCCCTTCGATACCAATGCGTAGATATTACCGATGTTCTCGTCGAGGCTATAGGTAAGACCGATCTTTGGCAACAGCTGGGTGTAGCTCTTTGAGCGACTGTCCTGCACGTGCGATGTGAGGTGATAGGTAGCCGTGGCATTAGCTGTACCACCAGTCATGTTCATATATGCCAGCGCATCGTAGTCAATCTTCACCTTATCTATATTAAAGCGCAAACCCAGTGTCAGTTTCCAGTTGTCGCCCAACAGAATGTTAGACTCATGGAAAGCGGCAAAGTTCCAGGTTGGAGTCTTGTACTCACCTGGTACAGCCATCTCAGCAGTCATGGTTACGCCCATCTTGTCGACAGCGGCCTGGGCAGCAGCCGCAGCAGCCTCAGCGCTCATACCCTGACCCATAAAGCGACCTATCATACCCTGAAGCATAGAGTTCTTCATCGCATTTGCTATAGCATCGCCGATAGGACCTGTGATAGCATCACCAAAGAGTACTGGTGCATTGGTGTTGAGCCACTGATATGAAGCGAACAAACCAGTAGCATGCTGCCACTTACTGTTATCGTGCGAACGCAGCACAAACTCCTGAGTGATGGCGTTCATCTTCTGAGCTTGCTTAAGCTGCAGATAGTCGGGTGTCATATAGTCCTGGTCCATCAGCATCAGGTCGTTCAGATACTGGTAACTGGTGGTTGAGGTGAAGAGCAGCTTCTCGGTCTCGTAACCAATGCTCAATCCTGTGGTGAACATGTTACGCTTATAGCCGTTCATGATGGTAGTAGCAGGGTCCTTAACATCCAGATCTGCTGGTACAAACGAACTGCTATAGACCTCGGGCAGATAATCCAACGGATGGAACTCGCCATAGCCGAAACCATTCTGATTGACGTACTGATAATCGGCAGTCCAGTCGAACTTCAACTGCTTATTAGGCTGCCAAATCAAGCGTAGCTTACCACCAGCCTCGTTGGTCAGGTCGTTCTTCTCATCGAAGTTCTGGTTGTTGACAAAGCCCTTCAGACCGCTGTAGAAACCAGCCACGCTGAAGGCGAGTTTGTCGCTGGGACGATGGTAGTGAGCCACCTCCACATTACTGTATAAGCCCGTACCGATACCGAGTCTGACATCCGTACCCTGATAATTCATCGGGTTCTTAGAGTAGATACGCACCAGTCCGCCCTCGGTATTCTGTCCATAGAGCGACCCCTGAGGACCACGCAGGATATCCACACGATCCAACATATAGAAGTGGTTGTTGAAAGCCGACTTCGACATCAGTGGAATGTTGTCGTAATACACACCTACTACAGGGTTGTTGATACGCGAACCGATACCACGGATATACATCGACGATGTGAGGCGTGAGCCATACGATGGCATCACAAACGATGGTACATACTGCGACAGCTGACTCAAATCGTGAACATGCAACTGCTGCAACTGCTCACTACCAAACACGTTACTACTAACTGGCTGAAGGCGCAGACGCACCTGCTCCTTGGGTTGCGATACCACCACAACCTCATCAAGGTCGATAACCTTACTTGAATCGGTCAACTCTTCTGTGTCTGTATTACAGAAAGGGGTGGCCATCAATGAAAGCTGACCACCCAGTGCTAAAAGCACGAAAACAATCTTTTTATTCATCAACTTTACAACTTATGTTTTCTTCGAATTGCGCTGCAAAGGTACGACTTTTCTTTAAAATATACAATCCACATTTATATGGATTTCTTGATATTGTAAAAAATTACGGCAGAAGCACGGTCTCAACAGGTCGGCGCTGCGAATAGGGTGCCCTCTCGCTATACCCGATACGAATGAGCACAGTGGGATACTGGGAACCGAGACCGAGGGACGAGGTCATGGTAAGGGCGAGGTCCTTTACCTCGTTGGGCTGGTTCATATAACCGATGGCGATACCCATGGCCGTCATCTTCAGCAGATAGCGCTCGAGCGTCCTGCCCAGGGCAACCCACTGTTCTATGGTGTTGGCTTCTGTCGTAAACAGCACCAGGTGCGACGAAGAAGCGATTTTCTTCCTGTCACCCTTGTTCTGTTGTTTGCCATTGATAAACATACCCATGACAGGCTGCGAGATGAAACGGGGCAGATTGGGCGCACCGAACACCGCATAGCTCAGTCCGTCGTGCGTACCGTCAGCATGTTTCTTGTTGTAGCGCATCCATTGCTTCAGCTCTGCTATGAAGTGCTCATCATCCATCTGCCGACTGTTGCCTGCCAAGATTAGGTCGGCTATCATATTGAACTCATGACTACCGTTCCTGAAGAAGCGCACACCCACCGCCGGTTCCTTCTCCATCGCCTGTAGTTCACTGATGCTGTCGACAGGAATGATCCGTCCGTCATACACATTTCTGTTTGTCTGCCGCATGGCTATCTGCGGAAACAACGGCGATGGGGTGATGGTGGTGTCGCGCTGCAAGTCGATATGTATCAAGCCATCGGCAGCGACGCTCACCTCGGAGCGATAGCCCTTGATGGTTGCAGCGATGCAGAGGTTCTCCGTGGCACAGCCCAGACTGACGAAGAGCTCCCGGTTGTCGGGGTCAACCACTGGTAGGGCCTTGCCATAGTCTGGATAGATATCAACACTATGTTCGTTGATCTTGAACTTCCACGGCTGGGTGTTATGGCCTGAGGGTGCCTTAATGGCGTGTTCTACCATGAACAGGAGGTCAGCGCGCTGCGCGTTTAATTGATTTGTCACACTTGTCATCATTACTACTAAAAATAAAATTTTTTTTCTCATTGTTGTTTATTTTTTACCCATAAATCTATAATCTGATCAATACCGGTCGCCAACTGCTGCCAACCCTCGTCGCTACACAGGTCGATACCGTTGTAAACCTTGTTCTGTTCCTCTATCAGCGTCAGGTAACTGATGGCCGCAGAGAGCAGGGTGGCCATGGCCGCCACCTCAGCACAAGGCGACTTGGTGAGTCGGCTGACCACACGAACCAGCTCACAGCCGTTGGTCTCTCTCCGTTCCCTGAGCAGTCTCACCACCTCATTGTCGGCAGTCAGTTCCCAACGGTGCAGCCGCTTCAGCACCATGTCACTGCGCAATGTCGCTATCTGCTCACGGAACATCTGCTTCAGACACGCCCCTACCCCTGAGATGTCATGAAGGGGCAGTTCGGTGTTCACCCAATAGTCGTGCTGCAGGATATACTTGGCAATCAACTGGTCCATACCGCCGAAATAGCGGTATATCAGCATCTTGGAGACGCCTGCCTTCTGGGCTACGGCATTGATGCCGAGCGACTCGAAACCGTCTGTCACGATCATGCTGCCTACGGCATCGAGGATCTTCTGTTCTGTTATTTCCCTATCTTTCATCGTGCAAATAATTTATATGTTACCACTTAGTAACTGCAAAGTTATGTTACTTCTCGGTAACACACAAGAAAACAGCTAAAAATCAACGATTATTTACTGTTCGTTAACGCTTATGATACCGAAGGGGCGTTATCGGGAACATGGGGCTTGGGAAAGGTGAAAGAAAAGGAGAAATATCCGACAAATCGGCAGAACAGTCCGACAAATTGTCGGTAAGCTCTTCCTCGGCACAACTATTGAAGGGTAGAGAAGTAAAAAGTAAAAACATAAAAAAGGAGGTAGATATGACACTCGACAAATTTACAATCAAAGCACAAGAGGCCGTACAGCAGGCGGTGAACACCGCCCAACTCAACGGCCAGCAGGTCATCGAACCTGTACATATCCTCAAGGGTATATTGGAGAAGGCGAAGGACGTCACGAACTTCATCTTCCAGAAACTCGGTGTGAACGCCCAGCAGATTGAACTGCTCGTTGAACAGGAGATCAAACACCTGCCAAAGGTACAGGGCGGACAACCTTATCTCTCTCATGATAGTAATAATGTACTCGTGCGCGCGCAGGAGACAGCCCAGAAGATGGGCGATGAGTTCGTGTCGGTAGAACCCGTTCTGCTGGCTCTGCTGGGCGTGAACTCTACAGCCTCACGCATCATGAAAGATGCAGGCTGCACAGAGAAGGACATGGCAAAAGCCATTCAGGAACTGCGCCAGGGCCAGAAGGTTCAGTCACAATCGGCCGACGACAATTACCAGTCGTTGGAGAAGTACGCCAAGAACCTCGTGGATCTGGCACGCCAGGGAAAGCTCGACCCTGTGATCGGTCGCGACGACGAGATCCGACGTGTGCTCCAGATTCTGTCACGACGTACTAAGAACAACCCTATCCTGATTGGCGAACCTGGTACGGGTAAGACAGCCATCGTGGAAGGTCTGGCAGGCCGA
>JAEEGI010028576.1_pt1 | contig 10601 bp, 7 predicted proteins | sample 8958751 | NCBI WGS metagenome assembly JAEEGI01 (sample SAMN16246545, study PRJNA631951) | gut metagenome | biome: gut microbiome; feature: rumen; material: KS-attached | host: Bos | place: Iran: Karaj | collected 2018-10 | reverse complement strand
ATCTTCAGGATTATTCATTTTAAATAAAACAGTTTCATATATTCGACCTGTTCTCTCACCATATTTAGATAATCTAGTTTTTAAATTTAAACAAGATGGCTCCATTTCATTCAAATTTAAATTATTATATTGTCTATAATGAAATCTCATGTTATTCAATAAATCTCTTGCTGCTTCTGATAATTCGGGTATTTCTCTATATGGTTTAAGTATTTCTTTATAATTTATATTTTTAATAACTTGAATTATTTCTATTTGAATATTATTTTGATTATAATTCATGAAATTATTACAAAAATCTATAGGATTTTCTCTTAAATAATTTATATAATTAATTATATCTTGTTCTAATTGAGAATAATTAGAGAATGATTGATTTATTTCTTCAGTTATTTCGTTTCCATTATTATAAAATATATTTTCTTGATAATTATTATTATTATTATTTCTAAAATTATTTCTTCTTCTAAAATTACCTCTAAAATTTCTTTTAACACTTCTTAAACTTCTTAAATTAGAAAATCTCACAAAAACAATTCTTCCATTAATATTAGCTCTATTTAACTTTCTAATAGCAAATACAGCATCATTATGTCTTTCAAATTCAACATCAGCAGTTCCTTTACTTTCACCTAATTGAGTAAAGTTAACTCCACATCTATTTAATCTTCCATAATTTTGAAATAATTTTTTTAATTCATCATTTGTTACTGATTTATTTAAATTTGTTATATATAATCTTCTCCTATTATCTCTTCTAAAATTTCTTCTATTGAAATTATTATTATTGTTTTTATTGTTATTATTCATATTTACTCTTCTAAAATTTTGACGTCTGTTGTTTAATTGAAATCTTCTTCTTCTTCTTCTTTGATTGTTCATATTTCGATTTTGATTTTTTCTTTGAGAAGCTATTTCATCTAATGATTTATTTATGTTGTTCATTTTTTTTTGATTTGGATTTTTTTAATTTTTTTTTAATTTTTATTTTAAGTTTTTTTTAAGTTTTTTTATTTTTTTTATTTTTTGTTTTTTATTGATGTGGTTTTTAATATTATTAAAAAAAATGTCGGATTATTCAAATTATAAAGATATTGTTGAATTTGAAGAATATTTAGATAAAAAAAATAAAGAATTTAATTCTTCTTTTGAAAGTGAAATATCTTCAGAGACTATTGAAGATAATAATATTTATAAATTATCCAATTCAATTAATTTAGTTTTATCTGAGTTAATTGAAATTAATAAAAAGAAAAATAATTTCAATACAAATGATATTTTTGATAGTAAATTAATTCCTAATATTTCTATATTAGATTATATAAATAGAATAATTGACTATTCAAAAATTGAAGAAAATACTTTAATTGCAGGTTTAATTTATATTGATAAAATAGCAAAAGTAATAAAAATTACAAATTTTAATATTCATAAAATTTTATTTTCATGTATTTTAATAGCTATTAAAAATGTTGAAGATGAAATTTATTCAAATAATTATTTTGCTCAAATTGGAGGAATTAACAATGAAGAATTATTAAAATTGGAATTAAATATTTCAACTTTATTAGATTTTAAATTTTTCATTTCTGAAAAAACTTTTGAACAATTTAAAGCTGCTTTAGAATTAATGAATAAAAATAATTAATAATGGGTTTATAAAATTAATAACATAATCTTCATGTATATAAATATAGGTAGTAATTTCAATTAATTAATGTATTTATTTAATTTATAATCCAACCGGAGTGGAAACATATGTGTGTTAATAATGTATTTATTCGAGTTTAATTTATTAATTTTAATTGAAATCATTTATTTTTAGAAATATGTATTAATCATACTTAATATAAATATGATAATTCCATTCCTTTATTTCTTATATAATTATTATAATTTATTATGGTTTTTTATTTCATTATTCTAAAAATTAATAAATTTAAAACAAGTGAAATTCTTTTTTCATATTAAAGAAATATTATTTATAAACCAAACCCAATAAAAATAATATATCATTCTTTCAAAAAAAAACAAAATATAAAATAAAATTAATCATATTTGTTTAAATAAAAAAAAAAAACCAAAACTTTTTTATAAAAATTATTGATTTAAACTATAAAAGTTAGTACACATCTAAAAAAAAGATGTCAGTACTAACAAATAATAGAAAAAATAATAAAAAACTTAATAAACAAATGTTATTTTATATAGCATCCTTATGTTCTTCTTTAGCTTTTTCTTGATTTTGTTTAATAATCCAATCAAATTTACTAGTATCAAAGCTTAATTTATAATTTTCGCTAATTTGCCTAATAACATTTTTTAAATAAGAATAATCAGGTCTATCTTCAAATTTTAAATCTCTTGCATATTGAATAAAAGTTTTAAATTCATCAGGTAATCCTTTACATAAATCATCTAAACTAACAGAAATTTTTTTTTCTTTAATTTTCTCATATTTCTCTTTCATATTTTTAGCCTTTAAACCTTGCCAAGGTAAATTACCTTTCATAAAATAGACAAGAATATAACCAAGAGCTTCAATATCATCTCTCCTACTTTGTTCAATTCCCAAATGCGTATTAACAGAAGCATACCTTGCAGTTCCTGTCAAGCTCTTTCCGTCTCGATAAGGAATATGTAATCCTGTACGTGGATCACGATATCGTTTCGCAAGACCAAAATCAATAGCGAAAATTTGCGATTTTTTCGTTCCTCTCCCAATGAGGAAATTATCAGGTTTCACATCACGATGAATAAAATTCCTACTATGAATAAATTCGATTCGAGATACCATTTGATCAACTACCATTAATGTTGTTTGAAGATTAAATTTCCTCTTGCAATAATTAAATAAATCTTCCAAGGATGGTCCTAATAAATCCATTATTAATATATTGTAATTCCCTTGACTACCACACCAATGAAGCTTAGGAATTCCCACTCCACCTTGTAATGCCATGTATAACTTACTCTCGTAAAACAACTGAGGATGACGAGATCGAGTCGGTTCTAATTTTATCGCTACTTCTTCGTTTAAACGTATGTTACGACCTAGGTATATGTCACCAAATGCTCCTGAACCTAATTTCTTACGAGCGTCTAATTTGTAGGTGTCTCCTATTGGAATCTCGTAGTCTCGAAGCTGGTGAGATGATGATGATGATGTACTTGAAGATTGTTGTTTTTCCATTTTTTTTTGGGGTTATTATTTTATTTTATTTTATTTTTTTTTTTTTTTAAGTTTTGATTTAGGATTTTTAATTATTTTTTTGGGTTTTAGAGGGATATGTTAATATTACATAAATATATAATATTCATATGGAAAAATATATATTTTTAAATCATTGTAAATTTTACTCAAAAATAAAAAGAATAATAAAATAAAATCTAGAAAAGTCTATTTCTTTTATTTTACATTTAATTCAAAACTATCAAATTAAATTTTATAAAATAAATAGAAAAGGATAATAAATTATTTTTAAAATTATTTTTTAAAATATTTAATATATAAAGCATGAAAATATATTAAAGAAAAATAGTATGTGATTCAAAAAAACAGAAGAAAAAAAGAGAATAACAATATCAAATTTCCAATTTGAAAATATTTTTTTACAGAATGTCCATAAGAAAAAAAAGTAAATATATTAAATAATCAAAACAAATCAACAAATATTATAATATAATTAGTATAAAAAGTAATTTTAATTTTAAATTTCAGATATAATATTAAACAATTAAATGAAAAATAATTAAATTAAAGATTATTTAAAAGAAGAATATGAAACAATAAAAATATAATTAAAAATTAGAAAATGATGATTTATAATTTAAATACAATAAAAGAAAAAATAAAATGAAAATTTAAAAAAATATCTGGAAGTATGTCAACTCAAGAACAACAAATAATAAGTTAAAGCACAAATTCTTCTTTAATTGTTCTTTTATTATTTCTTTATTAAGTTCTAAAGAAAAATCTCTTGAAATAAAAAAACCATATAAATCAAATGTTCAAAAGAAAATAGAAGAATTATAAATAAAATATTTTGATATCAATGATATTTATTTTTATGATAAAGTAATTATGAAATTTTACTTTAATTCTTTTCCTAAAAGAAATAATAGAGATTTAATTCCTCCTTTATATTTACATTTTAAAAAAATTAAAAAATTAAAGATGAAAAAAAAGAAAGAAGATTTTTTTTTTTATTACCAAAAATAGATTAATTATTATTTTTAATAGATTAATATTACACATTAATCTACATATCTTTAATTAACATTTTACTTTAATATATATTTATCATTTTTGAATATTTTTTTTCACAAACATGAATTTTGAAATTTTTATGATTATTATTTAAATATATAAAAAGGGGAATTGATTATTTATGTTTAATGTCTTTTTAAATTAATATTATAAAAAGAAAAATCAAGTTTCAAATAGTATTTAAGATATATATTAATTTTTATTTATAAAAATTCAATAATATTAGATATTATTTTTATATTATTTATTTTTTATTTAATTGTAAAAAATTTTTACACTGTTCCAAAACCAAAAAAAAGCGATTCAAACTAATTAAAAGTATTTCAAATTTTCTGGTAAAATGCCCAAAAATAAAGAAAAACAAGATATAAAAGAATGTTTATTTAAAAATGAAAAATATATGTTAGAAACAATAAAAAAAACCAAATATTAAAAATGAAAAATAGTTATACTATTTTGTGAATTAATATAAATCAAAAAAAAGAAGGAAAAAATATAAAAGAAAATAAAACATGGGACCAGTAGTTCCAGTTATTGCAGTAGCGGCACCAGTAATTGTAGATTCAATTAGATCTGATAATAGTGATGAAGTAAGAGAAGCTCAACGACAATTTCAAAATCAAATAAATAAACAAAATCAAATTATTCAAAATGAAACTCAAAGAAATAATGATGAATTAAATAAAAAAAAAGAAGAACAAAAACGATTGGAAGAAGAAGAAGCCAAAAAAAAAAGAGAAAATGAGGAAAAAAAAAAAGAAGAAGAGTTGATTCTCGAAAAACAAAAAATAGAAGAAGAAAATAAAAAAAATAATGCTATTAACGATTGTAATAATATGAAAAACAATTTTGAAGTTGACTTTAATTTAATTAAGGAAACATGTTTGAATAAAAGCAATTTATTTTGTCTTGGAAAAGAAAATATTTTTGATAAAAAAATAAAAAATGAAATTCAACAAATTTATAATAATTCAAATTTAAAAAATTCAATTGAAATTTTCATTAATAATATATTTAATGAAAAAAAAATAGAAAAATTTTCAAATAATGAAGAAATAAAAAAAAGAATATTAATAATAGGTAAAAGTGGAGTAGGAAAAAGTAGTTTAATAAATTCAATATTTAATTATGAATTAGCAGAAACAGGAATAGGAGGATCAATAACATTACATGAAAAACCTAAAAAGTATGAATATATTACTCAAAAAAATTTAATATTATATGATACAAAAGGAATTGAAATTAATCCTTTAAATGGAATACAAAATACAATTCAAAATGTTAAATCTTTTATTAATGAACAATTAAATAATAATGAAAGTATTCATTGTATTTATTATTGTATTACTGGTAATAGAATTGAAGATATAGAATTAAATTTAATAAAAGAATTAAATGATATATATCATAATAGTTCTTTGAATATTATTTTTGTTTATACTCAATGTATAAGTCAAAAAGATTCTAATATAATAAAAAATTTAATTAAAAATAAAATTGGTGATAAATTTGAATATATTTCAGTTTTAGCAAAAGAAATGATTATTGAAGATAATGAAATACCTGCTTTTGGATTAGATGAATTATTAAAATTATCTGATGATGTTATTAATAAAAATTTGGATGATATTTTAATTACATATTGTAAAAATAAAGTCAAAGAATATTTAAATAATTTATTCAATGATTTTAATGGAAATAATATTAATGATATTCTTAAATATTATTATAATAAATATAATTCTAATATTGATCAAAATTTTATTGATAATTTAGAAAAATACTTACAAAATGAAATTGAAAAAACAATAAATGAAGAATTAAATAAAATTGTAAATGAAGAAAATGAAAAATTAATGATTAAAATAAAAAATGGTGTTACTGAATTAATTAACAAACACGGAATTAAATATATAAATCTTAAAACAGAGGATTTAGAAAAAGAATATAAAGATAAAATTAAAAATGCATTGTATACTGAATATTCAAAAATAGGAAAAGAAAATATTTATAAAGGAATTTGTTTAATTTTGAAAAATGAAATTCAAAATTTAATAATAAACAGAAATAATGAAGTTCTTAATAATTTCAAATAAAAGTTATTTAAAAATAATATTTAAATAAAAAGAATAAAAATTAATATTTTTATAACATTCCTTATTTTATTCCGAAAAAAAGTCAAAAAAAAATTTTTTTTTAAAACATTTTCATACTATCTAAAGCTTTATCAATATCTTGAATAAACTGATTAATTTTAATTTTTTTAACACCACTGAAATTTCTTTCAGTAAAATATAAAACAGTATCATTTTTAACATTTTCATCTTCCTCATCTTTCCTTGGAATATACATTCCAGTAATTTCAGGGCTTTTAGGAACAATAAGTTCACCAGCAAGAAGACCATCTTTAGTGACAACACTAATGATTCCATCAATATCATTATCTTTATTTTGATAATCAAATCTACTAACATAAATATTACCTTCATCATCACAAGTAATAGAAGTAGGACCAACTCTTCCATTAAAAACATAAAAAACAGAAACATGATATTCACCTTGAGGATTTTCAACCATTCTTAAAATTCTATTATTAAATGTTTCTGCAATATAACCTACTTGAAGTATATTATCAAAATATATATCTGATGGATATGCTAAACAATTTAATAATATTGGTGTTATTTCATTTGTTTCTAAATCCATTCTAAATATACTTCCTAAAGGATTATTTAATGATGTTGATTCAAAATATCCTGAATCACAAAATAATATTGAATTATCTTCATTATTTACTGTTAAAGCTTTTGGTCCTTTAAATGGATTTCCTTGATATTCTTTAACACAAAATGGTATTGCTTCATCATTTGTACTTCTATATATTACACTATTTGCTATATCTGTATAATATAATTCTTCTATAAAATTCTCTTCTTTTTCATTTGAATTATTTACACTATCCATTTGATTTGAATTTGTTTCTCTAGTTGTAAATATCAAACTTGATGGTTGACCTGATAAAGATAATGAAACTGAATATTCTCCTTTATCATTAAATTTTATTATTTCTCCTGCTTGAGAACATACATAGAAATTCTCTGAGGAATCTTGACGAGGAGAAAATAATACTGTTTTTAAAGGAAGCTCAAATACGTTTTCTACTATGGCTTTTTGACGGATTATGTTTGAATTTGGAAGTGTGTTCATTTTTTTTTAATTGATTAATTAATATTTTTGTTATATTTAAAGTATTTATTTTAAATTATTTTATTTTTTATTTTTTTATTATTCATTCTTCAAAAGTAAAAACATAATATTTTTTCTCTAAAATAATTAAAATTACCATTTCACAAAATAATCATTAAGCAAATAATGCTTCATTTAGTGTTTATATTCTTGATTTAACTATTGATTTTTAGATGAAAACGTCAATATAACCAAAAAATTAATTAAACTTAAGAACAATTTATAATTGAATTAGGAAGAAAATAATAAATTTTGAATGTTTTAAATAATGAATTAAATTGATTAAAAAATATTCTTTGTATGATAATAAATAAATAAATGAAAAACAAAGAAGAAAAAGGACAAATGTTTTTTCATTATTTAATAAGAAAAATAGATAGATTTGGACAACCACTTCAATGGTATATAGGAAAAAATGAAACGTATCAAACAGTAACAGGTGGAATTAAAACAATAGCAATAATTTCAATATCATTATTTTTTTTATTATATTCACTAATTAATTTTTTTAGAAAAAGAGAAGGTTCTTTTATAATGTATGATATAACATATTCTGAATTAAATGATACAAATATAGATTATTTTGATGATTTTGAAATATTTTTATTTTTTAAATCTTCATCAACAATAGTTTTAAATATGGATATTACACTTGTTCAAGTTTATTTAGCTCAATTCAATGGTGAAGATAATAGTATAATATTCAAATATCCTTTGGAAGAATGTGATAATGATTATTTTGTTAATAATTTAGGATTTTCTGATTTTGTAAAAAGTAATTTAGAAAAAACTTATTGTATTAATAAAGATATTTATAAAGATAATAAAATAAATTTTTCTTTATCTCAAAAAAGTCCTTTAGGTAAAGCTACAAATAATATTAAATTAGTTTTTATGAAAAATTGTGATAATTATATTTGTAGTGAAGAAGAAAATAATAAATTTCTACAAATTTTAAGTTATATTGAAGAAGTTAGAATTTTTATTAAAACTTTAACTCCAAATCCTTTAAATATAAATAATCCTTTACAAAATGAAGTAATTTCATTTACTTTATCAAGTAATATTAAAGGAACAATTGTTTATTTAAAAAAATATAATATAACAACTCAATCATCAGTAATTCCTTATATTTTTGGAAGTGAAAAAATAAATTTTATAGCTTATGATTATCATCAAGAAGTATATAATCTTAATAGCAATAATAAAGATATTTCATATTATTTAGAATTTGCATTAAGTTCTAAAGTTTCTTTTTTAGATAGATATTATCAACAATTAGATACAGTATTAGCTAATTTTATTGGTATTTATGATTCTTTGGAAATTGTTACTAGTTTTTTTACTTTTATTTTTGATAGTTTTTCCAAAGAATTTTTTATTTATAATTTTATTTTAAAAGATAAATTATTTCAAAAGAAAAAAAAAATAATATCTAATCCTCCTAAAATTTATTCTAATAATAATAATATTTTATCATTTAAAACAGATAAAGAATTATTAACTTTAAATAATAATAATAAAACAAAAAAATATTTAAATAATAATTTTTACACAGAAGATAATTTAATTATTCAATCTCAAAAACAATTAACGGAGAAAGAAAGTAAAGATGAAATTATACAAAGTAAAAATAATAATATCAAAGAAGAAAAAATTTATTTAAATATAATAAAAAGTTTTTGGTGTAATATTTTAATGACTTTTGATATTGAAAAATCAAAAAATCCTGATATTCAAAGTTCTTTAGAAAAAATACAATTGACACAAGATTTCTTTGATGTATCAATTTATATAAATTTAGTTTTAGATATGATGAGATTAAAAAAAATTATTTTTAATCAACAACAATTGAAATTATTTGAATTCATTAATTTTACTTCTGAAGAAATTAAAAATTATTTAAATAAAGATAATGAAAATAAAGAAATAATTTCAAATAAAATTATTTTTTATGAATTAGAAAAGATTAAAAGTCAAAAAAATAGTAAAATAACTGATAATATTATTTCAATTTTAAATGAACAAATTAATGTATAATTTGAATATATATTTATTATTAATCTTTTTTTATTTTTTAATTTAAATTGAAAAATTATAAAAAAAACTTTATTCTTTAAATAATGATTATAAATTAAAAATATGAAATTACGGAAATATTTTCAATGATGAAGGTATTATTCATATTCCTTTATATGATATTAAAAATTATTCTTATACAATTGTCATTATTTTCAAAGCATTACTTTTTTATGTAAGGTATTTAAAAAAATAAATTTTATTTATTTTTTTTCAGATTTATTTTTTAAATTATTGTCTATCCTTTTATTTGATTTAGAATTATCTGAAAGCAAATTTGAAATAATTATATTCTAATTATTATTAGCTTCTAATAATAGTACCTAAATCAAGAATATAATCTTCATAAGAATCATCAAAACAATTATTCTCTCTTTCATTATTAACTAAAGGTGTAGAAACTCTTTCTTTTAAATTTTCAACATCAACTTCTTTATCATTTGTATTTTTACATTGACAACATTGTAAATTTAAAAAAATAATTTTTCAAAAAGACTAAAATTTTGAACTAATCCAATACTAAAAGAAAATCTTCCAGAAATTAAATTTTCTAAATTATCATTAATTTTATTTAAATATAAATTAATAGATATGATATAGGAATGACATGTTAGCAATCTACTCTTCATGAAAAAGTTAAAAAGTGTAAATATTATACAAATGAAATAAAAGGAAATAATAAAGGACCACAAGATGATGTATGTAAAACTCAAGATTATTTAGAAAGATATAAATTATCTTGTAAAAAAACTTTACCTTGTGGTTATAAAATGTTATGGTGTTAATACAGAAACAAAATGTCCTTTAAATAATGAATGTCCTACTTTTAAACCTATATTTATTCAAGATGCTGATTCATATTGTAAGTTATATTGAAGGATTAAGAAATGTTCCTATTGTTTTATTATCTTGAAATCATTATATTCATTATTCATATATTAAAAAAAGATTAGAAGGAAGATGGTTAGAAAATAATATTCAATCATTGTTTATAATGAGAATAATT
>JAEEGI010028574.1_pt1 | contig 10602 bp, 12 predicted proteins | sample 8958751 | NCBI WGS metagenome assembly JAEEGI01 (sample SAMN16246545, study PRJNA631951) | gut metagenome | biome: gut microbiome; feature: rumen; material: KS-attached | host: Bos | place: Iran: Karaj | collected 2018-10 | reverse complement strand
GTAACAATATTAATCTTTTCGTCTTATATCTTCTTGATTAAGGCATATAGAGTCGTAGACTTACCAGAACCAGTTGGGCCAGAAGTCAAAATCATACCATTTGGCTTCGAGATACCATCCATCACATCCGCCAACGCGCGACCCGTCATACCCATCTTCTCGACTTCCATAGAAGTACCAGATTTATCCAAAAGACGAATCACTACTTGTTCACCCCAGACCACCGGCGATGTCGCAATACGAAGATCAATCGCGTTATCGTTTACGACTACGGCGAACTGACCATCTTGTGGAATACGATGTTCATCAATCTTCAACTTAGCCATAATTTTAATACGCGATACTAAAGCTGGCTCAATCGACTTCGGCAACTCCATTGTTTGACGCAAAACGCCATCGATGCGCATACGAATAACGAGCGATTTCTCAAGTGGCTCAACGTGAATATCCGACGCTTTAGACTTAGCAGCGTAATCAAGAATCGAAGCTAATGCCTTCGAAATTGGAGAATCCTGCGTAATTGTCTGCGCGACTTGTCCAGATTGCGAACGAATTTCCGCCTCTTCTTGCTTAGCGACTTTATCGACATCCTTAAGGTCGGCAATATATTGCATTAAAGCATTTTCGATACCGGCTTCAGAAGTCATTACTGTTCGAATTGGCATTCGAACTAAGGTCGAGATATAATCCGTGCGTTGGACGTTCGTCGTATCGAGCATCGCCACCACGAGCATACCACCTTGCATGCCAAGTGGTACCGTCTTTGAGCGCGACGCTACATCTTGTGGAATCTTCTGAAGAACTTCCTTATCGAACTTCACATTACGCAAATCGTAATACTGAATGCCAAGAATCTCGGCTGTCGCATGCTGAATACAGTCATCCGTAGCAACATTCTTGCTTTTTAGGACAGCCAAAATCGGCTGGCCACTCTTTGAAACCTCATTATAGGTTTTCTTAACGAGTCCAGCATCAACCAAGCCATTCTCAACTAGAAGGCTTACTACTTTATCTTGTGACTCCTTATTTAGGAGCATTAGCTATTCTCCAGACGGGCGTTCGGTCGGTTCATCCCCACCTGTGCCACCGCCATTTTCGTCGCCGCCATCTTCGCTATCAATACAAGTATTCGTATCTTCATCCCAAACCTTGCCATCTTCACATTCACCAATGTAAACCTCGACAGTAGGATTTCGCATCGAACCATTAAACTCTTCAACTTCAGGATCCTCTACGACACCAGTGATACTATCAACATAAGTCATCTCTGCAGTCAAATCACCTGGATCGCCAAGAATCCAATTCCCCAAGAAATAGGAAATAACAACACTAATGACAGCGATTAAAATTATTAACGCAATATCCGTGTTTTTCATTTCTTGCCTACTTCCTCACCATGCTTCAAGGCGCATTTTTTACTTTCGCCATCGGCACACAAAACTTTATTATTAATCGAAATAGATTTTTTATTCGTATAATAACCGACATATGACGCCGTCAGATCAATCGTCCCGTTATCGGCGGACCAGGATATTTGGAAACTGGATACATCAAATGGGCGAATAGATCTTTCAATCATATCCAAGGAATTCATAATTCTAGCCGAACTATCACTTAATGAAAAGTTAATGCCAATCGGATTTACCGTCAATTCACCAAACGCGTTCCCAGAATTACCGCTCACAAACGCCGTTTTTAATCTTTCCGGGATTTTAGCAGCGTTGGATAGGCCAATGAATTCAACATTAACACCTGTACCACCATTGCTCCAAAAAAGTAACTGGTTCAAACTTGCCGCAGCCGCTTCCTCATTTAGCGACGAAGGCATAGAATCTGGGATAACCCTTAGCGAAGAGCAAATCCTAGCTTTTTGTATTTCGGCTAAACTGTACTCAAAATCATTTTCAGTACAAAGCTTGCTACGCTGACGCGCAACCGCTTCAAGATACTCATTCTCAGATAGCGCCTCAACATCGTTCGACAAGTTATTCAAATTCTCTTGCACGCTCTTAATTTGCTCAAGTGCAACCTTCTTCTCATCCATCACAGCTTTATTAAACTTAATCACGCGAGCAAGATAGACTACACCAACCAAAGTAATACCGAACACAATCGACGCCAAAGCAATCGCGATAAACATATTCCTTTGCGCCTTACTAATCTTAGCGCGTTTACCAATTGCTGCTGATTTGCCGCTACTCTTTTTTTCGTTAGCTTCAGCCATAATTAATTATCCTCCAAATCGGTAGCTTTTTCCGTGAACATATCGCGTACTTGGATATAGCTATCTGTTACGTTTTGGCGAGATGGCCCAATTACTCTCATGTGCTTACATGAAGATTTAAACACATCCATATTTATATAAACATTCGCGGTGAAAGATAGTACCAAATTCCCATCTGCATCCTTACCAAAGTTGGAGTTTGTAGCTAATACATCTTCAGTAATGAGCTTACATTTTTCAAGTGTTGCATTTGAATCGATATTTCCGGTCTCACCATCAAACTCAATACACTGGCTTTCAAAGTAATAACCGGCTTTAATATTTAGATCTTTGCGCTTGGTGTTACCATTCTTAGCATCTTCCATTTCGCTTTTATTGCGATAAGTTCGCAAGATGTAGATGTCGTCAACTTTTTCGTTTTCTTCTTCCTCTTCCTCGTCATCGGATTCAGAACTATTATTGCTCACCATTGGGGCTTCGCATCCGGCTGCACCCTTATGATAAACACCATAAATCAAATTATTTTCAAGTACCTCAGTAATACAGAAGGAAGGAATGGTAACATACTCACCTGTACTCGTATCCTTACGCATGTAATCACCATAATCGAAATAGGAACTTGCAGCATTCTTCTTAAAGGCCTCAAGCGAACGATAGCCAATATTGTTCGAAGCGCTACCCACAGCATCGAAGTACAACACGCCTTCGCTCAAATCTGCGTTCAATTCTGTTATGCTTACATTATTTTCGCCAGTTGGGAGAATGATATCGAGCACCGGAAACAACCTTGACATCTTAATCTTTTCGCCATTAAGGAGCTTGATGTTATGCATCTGGTCCTGAATGGTCAAAAGCTCTTCGTAGTTCTCGAACTTCATTATTGCAGGATACTGCTTACCATTTTTATCTTTCTGGTCACATTTTTTCACGTCGCCAGTTGGTCCAGTCGTTCTACAAACAACTTCCGTATCAATTCCAGCAAGCGTCAATGCTTGCGTACCCGTAAAGCCAAGCAAAATCAAAATTACCGCGCCACAGGCGATAGACACAATAATACAAATCAAAATTACCAAGTTGCGTAATTTCTGTTTCTTCAGCAATTCTGCTTTTACATCTGGGACTAAGCTAATTTCGTACATAATGCCCTACCTATTATTCGTCCTTTCCGCTAAGCCAATCGCCACCGAAAATTCCGCTGCTACCTGAGATAGAGCTTGTTGCTGTTGCTGCGTAACCCTGACCATCTGCCATGGGTTACCCTGAATTGTCTGAACGCCTGTTTTAGCTTCGAGATATTCTGCCAAGAATGGGATAATCCCAGCAAAGCCAGAGAGCACAATACCGCCGACCTTTACTGTAGGATATTTCGTCTGGAAGAAGCGAATTGACTTCGTTAGCTCTGAGGCAAAGTTTTCAAGCGTCTGGTCGAGCGCTTTAAAGACTTGGCCATCCAACTTATCCTGAGCAAGACCAAATTTCAAAATAAACTGACGCGCTTGGCTCTCTTTTACGTTCAAAGAGTTTGCGACTGTACGCACAAGCACCGAAAGACCGCCCGGAAGCATACGCACTAGGCGCGGAGCACCATACACAACTGATAAATCAGTAGAGTCTTCACCATAATCGATGATCAGGCGTGCATCTCCTAGCCCCGGAGGGGTTAATGAGCGCGACATGGCCAACGAGTCTGGTTCCTGTGCTACCATATTAAAGCCAAAGGCTTCAACACTTTCCATTCTTTCCTCGGCGTACTGAATTGCCGTACAAGACAACAATACCTCGGTAATCTTTGGATCATTCGGGCTAGGTCCCAAAATCACATAATCAACCTTTGCGTCATCTATCGGCATCGGGATGTATTGGTCGGCGTGGTATTTAATAATCTTTTCCATTGATTTCCTATCTTGAGTAGGAATCTCAATAATCGTCGTAAATGTTTTATTCGATGGCATACCCATCGCAATATTCTTTGTTTTAATACCAGCTTGATCAGCAGCACTCTTAATCGTTTCGCCAAGACGGCGACGACCAGCGTCACTGCTATCTTGCAATATCTGACGACTCACTGGAACATAAGCAAAACGCTCCAAAACCCAGCCATGCTGAATATTTCCAGATAGCTGAACCATCCTGAGTGCGTCTGTTCCGATATCTAATGCGAAGAAGTCGCCCACACCATAACCTAGACTCATACAACTAGTTTAGCATAAGCAACTTCTAAAACGCAAATATTTTTAGCAAAAACAACACCTAAACATTGAACTTAAATTCGACTACATCACCATCTTGCATGACATAATCTTTGCCCTCTGTTCGCATCAGCCCTGCTTCGCGCACAGCTTTTTCCGAGCCAAGCCTTACGAGATCATCGTATGAACAAATCGTAGCCGCAATAAAACCCCTCTGAAAATCAGAATGAATAACTCCGGCCGCCTCCGGCGCAGTAGCACCTTTTTTTATCGTCCAGGCGCGCGTTTCCTTCTTTCCCGCCGTCAGATAACTCTGTAACCCCAAAGTCTTATATGCCACATGCACCAATTGACTCAGGCCATCCTCTTTAATGCCGTAACTATCCAAGAATTCTTTCTTCTCTTCTGCCGACATATCAGCCATTTCGGATTCTAGTTTTGCATTCACGAAAACACATTCTTGTGGCGCCACTAATTCGGCAAGCTCTTTCTTCTTATTTTCGTCAACAACTTCGTCTTCATCCATATTGAACATATAAAAAACCGGCTTAGCAGATAATAAATCCAGTCCGTCAACTGCATCAATGTGCAGCTTTCCGCTCTTCAAATCTTCAAGAGCACTCGTTGCCTGCTCTGCGCGCTTTGCCGCATCTTTATCGCCACCACGCGCCTCTTTCTGTATCTTCGGCAAACTTTTCTCTAATGTCTCAATATCCGCCAGCGCAAGTTCCGTCTCTACCGTCTCTATATCACGTTTTGGATCAGGACCTCCAGCTACATGCGTGACATTCGTATCTTTGAAAGCACGAACGACATGACATATTACTTTGCACTCTCGAATGTTCGCCAAAAACTTATTGCCAAGCCCTTCACCTTTTGACGCGCCAGCAATTAAACCTGCAATATCTACAAACTCTACCGTCGCTGGCACCACTTTGTCAGACTCATACATTTTTGCAAGAACATCCAAACGCGCATCCGGAACACCGACAATACCAGTATTTGGCTCAATTGTTGCAAAAGGGTAATTTGCCGCCAAAGCCCCCGCGTTCGTTAAGGCATTAAAAAGCGTACTTTTGCCAACATTAGCCAACCCCACAATTCCAATCTGTAAACTCATGCCAATATTATATCAGATAGAGCCACTCTTACTTGTACTAGAAGTATTAATACCCAACGTAAAGGTATCAATCATATCAAACTTGTCACTATTTCGGCTCGGCCCCTCAATTGATACATAATGCGTTTTTCCATCTTCGGCCTCAAAAATCCAAATAAAAATCCAAGTGTTGTCGTCGTAATAATACCCAGATATCACATTAGCCGAATATTTATCTGCAATCGTAGCATTTGTTTTCATGAGGCTTTCGATATCATCTTCCTTCATGCTGTCATATATTCTCGAAGCATAGTCCGTCGCACTAATCTTATCCGTCGAAGCCGCATAAAGCGTAACAATATAAAGCCCACTACTATACTGCAAAGTATCGTTACTATCGATATCTACAAAATCCAGCCAAACTCCATCTGCTTTTAAATATCCAAATTCATCATTCCCTATATATTCATTGGAATAATAATTTGTGCCATCATCATCGACGCCAAAATTGATATCTATTGGTTCCCAATCATCTTCTTCGGCAATTGATTCTATTTTTTCGCCAAAACGATGAATCCCTGTGATAACCAAACCAACGCCCAATAAACAAGCGCCAACCACCAAGAAGCCAACTACTAAACCAATTATCAAACCCGTATGCGATTTTTTCTCTTCTAGTGGAGTATTCTGAATCTGAGTAATCTGCTCATCACTCATCGGTTCTGCAACCGGTTTTATCAAATCATCGTCTTTCATATTTTGCCTAATTAAGCTTTAGCTTAATTATAAAATATTTAGAAGCTTAAAGTAAAACGAGTCAATTTATTTATCGAGCTTGCTTCAATCTTCCAATGATTCTGCTCCGCTAAAGCCTTTGCTATAGCTAAACCGAGGCCAGATCCTTCCGCAGTCTTATCGGTTTGATAAAACCTATCAAACACATGCGATATTTTATCTGATGCAATTGTTTTCCCGTCATTTTCAACATAAATAGATTTTGTTGTCATTTTTACAACAATCTTCGACTTAGAGTATTTCACCGCATTATCCAACAAAATATCCAGCAGCTGCGTAAAGTCCGCGTCGGCAATTGTTGTTTTCATTTTTTCCGGAATATCCAATACGAGCTCCTTACCGCCCAAACGAGCCTCAATTAGCTGCGTGCGCTTTTGTACGATTTTCACCAAATCGACTTCTCTTTTTGTTGCCGCAACACTTCTACCATCAGTCCGCGCCAACATTAATAAGTCATTCACTAACTTACTCGCCCGTTCTAATTCCATATCAACATTATCCGTCCACGGCTGTTCGTCCGTACCGAGCGCCTCGAAGTTCGCTCGTGCCGCCGCAATTGGTGTTTTTAATTCATGCGACGCGTTCGCAATAAACTCTCTCTGCTTATCGTATGCTTCTTTCACTGGACGAATTGATCTTTCGGCATAATAATAGCTTGCAAAGAAAACCAAAATTTCTGTCATTGCGCCCACCATAAACAACACTACAGCCAATCTAGCCAAATGTTCACTGCGCACTTCTTGCATTTCACGTTCAAAAACTTGACGCATGTCCAATGTACTAAATTCATTCGGAACATCCAGCGGACGGCGCATAGACTGCGAATAAGCAGTTACCCCATATATTAACGAAAAAGCGAATACAATAATCACTGTCGAAATTATCATATTCGTCAGGATAAATTTATTGCGCAGCTTCGAAAACATTATTATTCCTCTACTAATTTATAACCCAATCCACGCACAGTCATTATCTTCGCATGCGATTTCAATTTCTTTAAAACTTTGCGAAGACGCGACATGTACACTTCAATGTAATTATCTTCCCCATAAGCATCGCCGCCCCAAACTTTATTCAGCAAGTACTCTTTCTTTACTATTTTTTCTGGCGTTTTCATTAACTCGTGCACAATATCCGCTTCTTTTGTCGTTAAACTAACGCCATTCAATTGCTTCTCATCTAAATCGTAGGTTAAATCGAGATAACTAATCTTACGCTCTTGCATTTCCGCCGGACGACGCGATAGTGCATTGATTCGCGCCACTAACTCCGCTGTTTTAAATGGTTTTGCTAGGTAATCATCCGCACCAGCGTCTAAACCACGCACTTTATCTTCAACTTCAGAAAGCGCCGACAACATAATAACTGGGGTCGATTTCTTACGCTCGCGCATTCTACTCAAAATATCAATTCCCGATAATTTCGGAAGCATCACATCAAGAACAACGCAGTCGTATATATTATCAAGAGCGGCATTCAGACCGTCTTCACCATCAAAGGCTAAATCAACATCAAAGCCAGACTTCTCTAAATTATGTTTCACAGCCTCAGCCAAGAATTTCTCATCTTCAACGTATAGAATTCTCATAATAATTCTCCTATCTATATATTACCAGTGTATTTACTCAACCTTAAAAAAGCTTTAAAAACTGAAAAGATATATAATAAAAATATGATTATTTTTAACTATGAAATTTCCCCTGCTTTTCATGGACCATCTTTAACTGAATTCGATAATGTTATCCTACGAATTACTATCGAAAACACTCCAGCCAATAATGTTACTATAATCCGCGACGGAAAAAAGATTACTTCCACTCTCCAAGAATCTGACATTAATCAGATTATCGAACTGTATTCTCGCAATCCTCGTATTTTCGATATTCGCCAGCTCGAAGCAAATGACATTGCAGATGGGAATCAATTTGATTTCTTCTTCTCCGACGGCATCAAGTCCACCCGAGTTGTGGCTTTTAATATTGGCCAATATGGTGATATTCCGCATCCAGATGCCGATCTATTTATTCGTATCGTAAAAAGTGTTCGCACTATTCTCGATCAAAATCACATCTATACCAACAACTAACTTTTGCAAAAAATCGGAAAAAATTATATAATATATAAACATGCTAGTCTCCGATTATAATTACGATTTACCCGAAAAATGTATCGCCAAACGTCCGCCAAAGGTACGCGGTACTACTCGTTTGCTCGTTTTAAATCGCAAATCTGGTCAAATAACTGACTCCCATTACGCTGATCTAGCCGATTTTCTCGAACCTGGAGACTTAATTATTTTAAACGATACTCGTGTTATGCGCTCACGTGTTTTTACTGAGTTACCAGACGGTCGGCCTCGAGAATTAGTCGTCCTAGAGAAACATGATAGCGAAATCGACCATGTTATGTACCGCGGCAAACTTCACTCTGGTGATATACTTACCGTCAAAAATATCAACGACGATTCCAGAACCACTGACACTATCACTATTAAAGAAATTCTCGGCAACGGCACCGCTACTATTACTTCCAGCCGCGACATCACTAAAATCGTCGCCGACTATGGCAATGTTCCACTTCCACCATATCTTCATCGCGATGCCGATGCGGACGATATTAAACGTTACCAAACCGTTTGGGCAAAACAGCTTGGCTCCGCCGCCGCTCCTACCGCCAGTCTCAATATGACCAAATCTCTTATGCAAAAACTCCGAGAAAAAGGCGTTCAAATTCAATATCTTACTCTTCATGTCGGCCTCGGTACTTTCCTTCCAATTCGCACCGACAACGTCGAAGAGCATCATATGCATTCCGAATGGTTCCATATCCCAACAGAAACCATAAAGGCCATTGAGTCCACTAAGGCCGCTGGACATCGCGTTGTCGCGGTCGGCACCACCGTTACCCGTACTCTTGAATTTTGGGCAAAAACCGGCAAAACTGAAGGCGAAGATAATATTTTTATTTATCCAGGCTTTAAATTCCAGACTATCGACGCTCTCGTCACAAATTTCCATGCGCCAAAATCTACAGTCCTCATGCTGACTGCCGCATTCGCCGGATGGAATCATTTAAAACCGGCTTACGAACACGCCACGCAAACGGGCTACAAGCTACTGAGCTACGGCGATTCTATGTTGATTTATTAGTTTTCTTCACAAGTCAAAGTATCGTCTACGTCGGCACCTATTTGAATTTTTATATCACATAGCACGCCCGTAAAATGTCTAATCGGTACACCATCTTCCACTGATGCCCCAACCCAAGATGTCAACTCAAAGAACTCATTGTGGTTATTAAAGTTGTTCACGAATATTGGTGCACCATTATTAATTTGATAGCAAAAGTTCATATTTTTCCGTATCAAAGCTATCTGCGTCACGCCGGCCATTGGAATATAAATCTTTTTATTCGATAACTTCACGCCGTCTTTCACTACATTTGAGCCAAGAACGAAATTGTTAGTGTTATTATCTCGCCGCAAAACAATTCCCGGCCATTGCCTACTTTCGTCTTCCAAAGTAGCGTTAAATAGAGTCGCCCGGTAAACTAGATTAGATGGGTCAAGTTCATCAATATTAAAACTGATTAAGAAATCTTTTCTGTAGTCGCCTTCACTAAATAAGCCAACCCCCGTATCGATATACGTATTATTAGAGTATTGTTCGCAGCCATCACCCGAAATATTCATATTTGGCCCATTAAATCTACACGCACCATTAAACTCAAACGCAGTATGTAGTATTTCTTCGTAAATCGGGCCAATCTCGATGTCGCCCTCCATTTCGAAGCTAATTTCATCTGACGTATTGTCATTACTCCACTTTTTGAACACAAAACCCTCTCGCTCTTTAGCTTTCAGAGTAATTATTGTTCCATAGTAATAATCCTTGCTTTCAAAACTACTATCAATATATTCGGCATCAACCAAAGTTAGTTTGTGCTGTTCCCTGGCATACAAATATTCAATCTCCATCTTTCCATCACCGGTAATGGTTTTTGTCTGCACTTGCGGAGAGACATAATGCTCGTAAGTCCGAACTTCCGGCGTAACATCCATGCCCGTCGTCCCCCTCTTCTCCTCTATTTCAGGATCATCATAATCTTCGCCATTCACTTTCATTTTTTTATGTAAAACTTTATACAAAGTGTCCGTATTCGGCGTAAAAGTCGCCTCAAGCGTCAAATCGCTATTAATTGAGGTACCGAAGTCAAATGGCTCACCATTCGAAATCCAACCATCAAATGTGTACCCTTCTTTGCTCGGATTATCAGGGGCAGATATCGAGCCACCA
>JAEEGI010028569.1_pt1 | contig 10603 bp, 5 predicted proteins | sample 8958751 | NCBI WGS metagenome assembly JAEEGI01 (sample SAMN16246545, study PRJNA631951) | gut metagenome | biome: gut microbiome; feature: rumen; material: KS-attached | host: Bos | place: Iran: Karaj | collected 2018-10 | reverse complement strand
ATTTTTTGGGCTTCTACTAAAGTAATTTTCTTTGGATCTAAATCCTTCGGAATTCTAATATTATTTCTTCGGCCCGGACCTTTGATGTATGGTCCATAAGCCCCGTTAATAATCTGAATTTCACCCCAGTCGGCAATCATAGAGTCGACTTTTTTCTGATACAGAGGTAAAACGTCTTCTAGCGTTACGGTATAAGGGTCGAAATCTTTCATAGGAATATTGTACTTGCCGCCTTTTAAATATGGGCCAAATGGGCCATTGGCGGCGATTAGTTCTGCGCCATCTGGAGCTTTACCAAGTAATCTTGGCAAGGTTGGCAGGGCCAGCTGCTTTAATGCTTGTTCTAGAGTCACAGTTTTGACGGATTTTCGCTTCGGCAAAGGCGCGAAACGTGGTTTTTCGCCGGCATTTTTCTCGTTGTCGCCGAGTTGGATGAAACCACCGCTCTTGCCGACTTTGGCATAAATTGGCTTGCCGGTCTCTGGATCGTGGCCGAGCAGGCGAGCGTTATTATAGCGTTCTACTCCTTGAGCAATGAGCACGGTGTCGCGGAATGGTCCGTAAAAGTCGCGGAGCATCTTGACGCGCTCTAGTTTCGCTTCGGCTACTAAATCGAGATCTTTTTCGATGTTGGCGGTGAATTTGTAGTCCACGATATTTTTGAAGTTATCGGTCAAAAAGCCGGCGACGAGTTCGCCAATCGGGGTTGGTACGAGTTTTCCTTTGTTGGCGCCGAACTTCTCTTTAATAATATTCCTCTCGAATGAGCCGTTTTTAGCTACTAACTCAACTATCTCGCGTTCTTCACCTTCGGAGTCGCCTTTTATTACGTAGCCACGGGCTTGGATGGCGGTCATAATCGTAGCGTAAGTAGATGGGCGGCCGATGCCGAGTTCCTCGAGTTTTTTAACTAGCGAACCTTCGGTGTATCTTACCGGTGGCTTAGCAAAAGTTTGCTTGGCGGTGAGTTCTAAACAATCCACTATGTCGCCTTTAGAGACTTTCGGAAGCTCCAAATCCTTACTTTTACCATAGACTTTCAAGAAACCGTCAAATACCACTATTTCGCCTTTGGCCACAAAGTCGTGACTTAGGTTAATGGTGGTCTTTGCTACACGGGCATTGGACATTTGAGTAGCCAAAGTGCGGGCCCAGATTAACTGATATAATTTCTTTTCATATTCGTTTTTACCGGCGGTAGTTCTTGAAATACTGGTCGGACGAATTGCTTCATGTGCTTCTTGCGCCGAGGCATCTTTAGTCTTAAAATGACGGGTTTTTAGATATTTATCGCCAAATTGTTCTTTAATATAGGCGGCCATCGCTCCTACGGCTTGTGCAGACAAATTTAAAGAATCGGTTCGGTGATAAGTAATCATACCAGCCTGGTAAAGGCCTTGGGCTGCCGTCATGGTAGTACGAGACGAGAAGCCGAGCTTGGCGTTAGCTTCAATTTGTAGAGCGGCCGTAGTAAATGGCACAGGATTAGGTTTCAATCCCTCGGTTTCCTCGATGTTCTCAACTTTAAACTCTGCCGGAATTAGCTTTTCTAAGAGTTTCCTTGCTTCTTCTTCGGTCTCTGGTTGCTTACCTTCTAAAATGGCGGTAAACTCTGCATCTTTAGAAAACTTTCCTGATACTTTAAAACTAAACTTACTGTCAAACTTCTCAATCTCTTTTTCGCGTTCGACAATTAGACGCAATGCCGGTGATTGAACGCGCCCAGCCGAGATGGCGCCCGGCACTTTTTTGCGTACCATGTCTGATAAATCGTAGCCAACTAACATATCTAGGGTTTGACGTGCCTGCTGCGAGGATACCATGTCCATATCTACTACGCGTGGATGAGCAATTGCCGCGTCCAAAGCTGGTTTAGTAATCTCATGAAAAGTAATCCGCGCCGTGTTTTTTGGAAGCCCTAAAACTTCGCACAAATGCCAAGAAATCGATTCTCCTTCACGGTCTTCATCGGTTGCGAGCCAGATTTTGTCGGCTTTTTTGGCCTCTTTTTTCAGCTCGCTGATAATTTTTGTATGGTCCGGATCGATTTCGTAAGTCACGTCAAAAGTCGACTTATCTACTTTTGTATCCTTGCGAATGTGGCCGACCGACGCTAATACTTTAAAATCAGCTCCGAGATATTTCTCGATGGTTTGGGCCTTTGCCGGGCTCTCTACGATTACTAAATTTTTTGCCATATTATTATCATAACACACCAAGTCAAGCACATTATATCAAGAATCACTGTTTCTCGACTTTAGTGACATAAAATACTTCGCAGGCGCCATTGCCAAAATCTTCGCGCGACAAACTTGAATCCAAAACGATTCCATTATATTCCACTCGGACCAGATAACCAGTCAGCCTAACCACATCATCAATGCCGAGGCCAAAAATTTGATTTCTAATTTCTGGTGTGCTCGGAATAATATGATTATTAGAAAATTCGTGCAAGGCATACATGGTATTCCCTAATCCGCCACGGACTCTTGCCGCATTGAGGTCTTCGATATCCATACCGTGAATTTTTGGTTTACAATTGCGTTCCCCTTGTGAAAATTCGGCATCGCGTTTCTGGTAAGTTTCCACTAGATTACCCCAAATTAGGCAGACGTCTCGAGGAACTAGGGTGTCATAAGCTCCAAACCCCCAATAATCTCGTACACTGACCACCATCCCGGTGATGTCATAATATGCTCGGTAAGTAATACTGATTGCTCTTCCTTTATATTCACCAGTTTTTGTGATGTTGTTGATATTTATTTGTACTGGGTTGCTATCAAGCGAGGAATATGAAGTATCATAATAATTTGGCACATTATCAAGAGAAAGGTTGTTTTGGAAATAAAACCGCCAACTGATGTATACAATCGCTGGGACCGATAATATAGCCAGGAATATGATTAAGAAAAATGGTGCGCCAGCGAATTTTTTCTTAGGAGGGTTCATTTTGATTTCTTTTGGTACCGTTAGCGCGACAACCCGTTTATTGTATTCTATTCCGGTGATTTTACCTTCTCTAAATAGCTTATCGAGCTCCGCTTTGGCGGCCGCAATACGGGCTTTTTCCTCTTCGGGACTTTCTAGTCTTGTCGTTTTGCCATCGACAACCAAAAGTCGCTCGGAATCTTGATCATTATTCATAAGCTCATTATAGCACGAAAATTTTACCACCAAAAAACCCTCAGGTAAGGGTGGGCATCACCTGAGGGTATTTTGGCCCTCTAACTCTTCACTACTATACCGGGTGAACCCCGGAAGCGCAACCCACCTCACACAATATTGGGGCCCGCCGGTTAGAGGGATTGCTATGCCTTCGAAGTGGTCCTTTCAAAGTGGAGGTAATACTTATAACAATAAACCATGAAGAAATTTATTGTGCGAAAGGGTTTCAAAAGCACGCAATTTCTGCTAAACTTAAATAAGTATAGCTGAAATTATAACTTATTTAGGTGCGGTGTAGAACGCTTTTTTGCGTCCTAACTGCTATCATTATATCACACAGGAGAAAATATGTCAACACTTTTTTCATACTTTTTTGAAAAAATCAACCAAATCTCACCTCTAGAGCGCGATTTTACAGAGGTGTTAGACTCTATTGCGCTTAAGCCTAAAATATTGTATTTTTATGGTAAAATACCAGAAAATGTGTCAAAAAAACGCCCTAAAACTGTCGCGATTGTTGGCTCTAGGCATAATACTAAATATGGCGAAGAAGTGGCTTATAAACTTGCCTATGAGCTGGCTCGGCATAATGTAATCGTGATCTCCGGCCTGGCTTATGGAATTGATTCGATTGGCCACCGAGGGTGTTTGGATGCGGGTGGTACTACTATTGCGGTGCTAGGAACTCGGATCAATGATATCTATCCTAGGAACCATCGACCTTTAGCCGAGAAAATAATAGAGCAAAATGGAGCAATTATCTCTGAATATGCTCCCCTCTCGGCCGAGGATGCGCCTTTGGCTCCCGCGGAATATATCGCTGAAAACGGTAAACGACAGATTGCTCAGGCGCCGGCTTTTTTGTATCGGAATCGTCTGATTGCTGGCCTCTCTGATATCGTCGTGGTGGTGGAAGCGGCTGAGAAATCTGGCTCTTTAAACACTGCGACTCATGCTATTGAACAAGGCAAGACTGTTTTTGCGGTGCCAGGCAATATCACTAATCCATATTCTCAGGGGTGCAATAAACTGATCAAACAGGGCGCTTTTCCCTACACCGAACCAGATGATGTTTTACGTGAACTATTTCCTGAAGAATACTATAAGAAGCAAAAACGCCTGAAAAAGTCGCATCTTGTCGGTGACACTGATGTGGAAACTCTGATTCTCCAGGCAATTGCATCTGGTCTTAGAAAAGGCGAAGAGATTATGCAGGCCACTAACCTTCCACCAGAGGTTTTCAACCAGACCGTCACACTTCTTGAGATTAAAGGTCGCCTGCGTGCTCTTGGTATGAACGCTTGGAGTCTTAGCTGATGAATTCGTCGATTTTAGTGGCGACTTCGTGCAAAATATCTGGTAATTTTTCTTTTTCTTCGGGGGTAAAGCGTGAAAGCACGAAATCTACGTCTCCCATTTGCCGGCGCAAAGCATCATTTCCGGTGCCAATTCTGATTCGTGGATACTCTGATGAACTCAAAGAAGCGTCGATAGATTTAAGGCCGTTATTCCCTCCGGCGGCGCCAGAGGTGCGAGCACGTACCTTGCCATATTCTAGGTCGAAATTATCACAAATTACCAGTATATCTGACAAATTAATCTTATAATACCGTGCAAATTCCGCTACGGCGCGCCCAGAATCGTTGTAAAAATCTTGTGGTTTCACGAAAAACACATCGCTTTCCCTTGCGCATACTGCGCCAAAGCGTGGTTTAGCATCCCAGGAAAGCCCGCGGAGTTTGAAATAAAAATCTAGTGCCAAAAATCCCGCGTTGTGCCGCGTAAAATTATACCGTCCCCCTGGATTTCCTAAACCAACAACTAGTTTCATAAGCATATTATACCATAAAAATAACCCCCGCGAAAGTCGCGGGGGCTCAGGAGGAACTTGCCTTCGCAATGGCAACGAAAGGCAAGAGTGTAAATTAAGGTTCTTTTTTGGCGTGGGCATCTTTTTGCCGAGTAGCGACAATCTTCACCAACGGATGGCGAATGATTTCTTCCTCGGTAAAGCATACCTGTGCCACCATCGGGTTGTCATAGAGCAGTCGCGATGCGTAGACTAGACCGTTGTTGGTGCGGTCAAGATACGGGGCGTGAATCTGCTCGATATCACCGGTGAGGATGATTTTGCCGTCGGTGCCTAGACGCTTAATTAGCGTATCGGCCTGTGAGACATTTTGGTCTTGGAACTCGTCATAAATGGCCAGTTCGTAGGCGAAGTCGCGACCACGGGCGTTTTCGATCGGGATACTAGAAAACCAGTTTTCCCAGATTAAATCGACGCGGTCTTTGAGCTTCGACTTGATTGAACGCTTGTCTTTAGCCTCTTCGTCTTGGCCATTTTCGCAACTACACTTTTTCGAAGCACCCTTGTTTTCGGCAGCTTTGACTTCCTGACCGAACTTTTTCAGGGCTTCGAGCTCCTTTTTCAGCTTGGAATCGCTGATGAGTAGGTAGTTTCTGAGAGCGTTTTTGAGTGGTTGCACCTCGGGGTCCATTTTTTCACCAAGGTCTCCAGGTAGAGCGCCAATTTTGCTCTGGCTTTCACACGGAATCACCGTAACACCGATGAAATCACCGTCTTTGCAGGCGTTATAGCCATAGACGGTGGCCATGAAGGTCTTGCCACAACCGGCCGGGCCAGTGCAGATAATGGCTGAAAAATCAGGATTCATGAGCGCCTCTGCATAGATAGCCTGACCAGGGTTGCGCGGTTGTACCGGGAAGCTACTAGCGTGCTTTAAGGTAACAATAGCATCTTCCTCTGCATCATAACGTCCGATGTAGGCAAAATACGGGTCAAATTCTGGTACGTAAAGCCCAGGATACTCGTCGCCTTCCACTCGCATGACGATAAACTCGTTAGCTACCAATCGGGGTTGATCCGGCATCATTTCTTCAAAATACATACGCGAAACTCTTTTCGCCGCGAAGAATTCTGCCAGGAGTTCCCTTGGTACTGCGATATCACGTCGACCAGTGTAGGGTTCCGGATACTTGTAGCCATAACGACTAGTTTTGATACCACGTTGTCTAGCGCGAATAGCTAAACCGTTGTCGTTGGTGAGTAGCATGACATTGTCACACTCTGCTACCATGACTTTTTCCCGTTTTGCACTACCATCGGTGGGAATTTCTAGCTCCTTAAAGATCGCTGACAAGGTGGTCAAAATGATCTGACCATCCATATCGCTTTCAGATGGAGCGAACGGCAAAGATTTCTTGAAATTGCAGTTGATGGGCAAAATAGAAATCTTTTGGTTGGTTTCGGGAACCCAGATGGGGTTTTCTAACCCGTAAGACCAGGCCATGTTGGTTTTTTGCTCCTCTACGAGTGCCCTTAGGCGTCGCAGAGCTTCACGTGCTGACCGACCGCGGTCACTTTTTTCCTTTTTAAAACTGGAAAGCTCGCGCACTACCGCGGAAGGAATCACCAGGTGTGCTCCCTTTAAATCAATCGTTGGTTCACGAATTTCAACGTTTGATTTATCGGGTGGTGGTATGATCTCGCCATAATCCAACAAAATGTTGGTGTCTATGACATAGATTGGTCTTTTTTTCATACCCTAGCCTCCTTTTAAATGTACTTGAGTTCTAACTCAAAAAATGAGAGCCTCCTATTTCTCCCACTTGTTATTATTTTAACATAGAAAAAGTAAAAAGCGTCTAAAAACGCTTCATAATTTTATTATAGCACAGCTAATCTATTTTGTCAAGTTTATCCCCGTTACTGCGGTACGAAAACATGATTGGCGTGCCAACAAATGGGTATTTTTCACGGATTTTGCGCTCTAAATAACGCTTCCACGACCAGTGGAGCAACTCTAAATCGTGACCATGGACCACAAACCAAGGCGGGCAAACGTCGGTTTGCACGATGTATTTTGGTTTTGGCCGAGTGTTTTTGAGACCGGCGGGAGCGTGAGAAACGATAGCTTCGTTTAGAATCTTATTTAAATCAGAAGTTTTAACCTCGGTGTGTCTGGCTTCGTCGATAGTTAAGGCGAGCTCGAATAATTGCGTAGCGTTGAGGCCAGTTTTGGCGCTGGTCATAAGTACTGGTGCGTAAGGTAGAAAATCAAAATCCTTTTCCAGGGCGTCAATTAGAAAATCGGCAGCGGTGCGGTTTTTGATATTCTCTTCGCCGTAATAATTAGTTGGAGTAGCTTCGTCTAATAAATCTGCTTTGGTAACCACCATGATAATTCCCTTGCCGGCTTCGACAATTTGGCCGGCGAGAGATTGGTCGAGTTTACTGTGAGGTTCGGTGGCGTCGACCAGCAGACAACAGATGTCAGCTTCTTCGATTGCGGCGAGCGTCCTGATGGCGCTGAATTTTTCGATGCCAACTTCGCGCTTACCAGGTTTGCGTAACCCTGCGGTGTCTAGAATCTCCAAATCGCGACCTTTATAACGGATTTCAACGCGGTTTACATCGCGCGTGGTACCTTGCCTCGAGCTAACGATGGCTTGCTGCTTCTTGCCAAGCGTATTAAATAGTGATGATTTCCCGACATTTGGACGACCAATCAGTGCAATCTTTAGAGATGGCATAATGTCCTTTTTCGGGTCGCGTCGCTCGCGCCCGTCGCCAAGGGGCTCGCGCGCTAATCCTCGCGCTGCCGCGCTCCGGAATCCCCTCAAAAGGACATTTATGCCATCTTTTAATCTTGCAATACCTTGCCCGGTCGTGGCTGAGACGTAAAAGATATTCTCTGGTGGAACGCCAAGAGCTCGGAATTCTTCAATTGGTAGCGAGTTACCAAGATCACACTTATTCAGGACCAAATATACTGGTTTATTAGAGCGAAGCGCATCCTTAGTAATCTTTTTATCGCGATAATCAAAATACTTTGAGGAATCTAACGTCACTAGGATTACATCTGCTGCTTCGATAGCGTCTTGAATTTGGTTTTGAATTGACGCTTCAAAATCATCGGAAGGGTCTTTTAAACCCGCTGTGTCAATCAACATAAAAGTATCGTCAATTGTAGCCACTACGTTATCGCGTGTGGTGCCCTCTTCGCGTGCCACGATGGCGATATTTTTCCTGGCCAGGCGGTTCAAAATACTAGACTTCCCTGCGTTAGTCTGACCAATCAAAGCTACAATCGGCATCTTTTTCATATCATAATTATAACATAAAAAGTAAAAAATTCAAAAGGCGATTTTTTGAAAAAAGACTTTACAAACTATTTATGCTTATGTTATTATAGAGTAGTATAGCAGGTCATATGTACAAAACAAAAAGGGATGTTTTTAAAGGTAGTATTATTATGCTAATTGTGGCATTTATTTTGCCACTGCTCTTTGTTTCTAACACTTCTGCTGCTACATTGTCTATGACTATTAGTAGTTCATCTTTGGCACTGACAATGCTACCAAACTCTGCTGAAGGTACCTTTGCTAGTTCTGATGATTTGAATGTTTCGGTGTCTCTCAGTGGTGTTGGTGGTTATACTTTAGGCATTAAAGCAGCTTCTTCAAACGCTAATGCTAGGAACTTAGTTAACTCATCAGCTAATACTACACTTAATACTATATCTAGCGTTATTACTCCTGCTAATTATGCAGATAATACTTATGCTAGTACAAATAGTTTAAATAATACATGGGGTTATCTACCAAGTAAGTATAATTCAGCAGCAAATACTAGCTACCGTCCAGCTCCAACTGCAAATGGTGACATTCTGGATGTTACTTCGGAAGCTGGCAATAATACAGCAGTAAACTATACTATTTCCATTGGTGCTAGAGCGGATACTTCTACTAAACCTGGTACATATTCAAATACTTTTGTAATTTTTGCAGTGGCCAATCATCCAGATTGTAATCCAAGTGCTACTACTATTGATACCGCAGTTTGTATGCAAGATATGAATGATAATGTGATTAATTCTATGGAGCCAGAGGTCCAATACCAGCTCTATGATAATCGCGATTATAAGAAGTATTATATTGCAAAAATGAAAGATGGTAGAGTTTGGATGACGCAGAACCTAGACCTTGATCTTGTCACGGATGGCTCGATTAAATATACTCACGAGAATACCGATCTTACTACTTTTGGTTCGCAAGACTATACTAGTGCTAATGGCTATAAATGTACGAACAGTGGCGGTAATGATATTACTAGCACAACCTCAAATAATTGTACTAGTGCTGGAGATGTGATTTCTTGGGAGCCAGACACTGCAACCTTAGCAAATAATGCTTATGCGAGTTGGACTTCTAGTAATACGGCACCAGTGTCATGGGATGGAGGAGATTATTATTTCTACACATCTGGTAGTACTAGTAGTGACAACAACTGGACTATGCAGCAATGTGCTACTTCAGGACGCACTGAAGCAGAATGTAAACACTATCATGTAGGTAATTATTACAACTGGACAGCAGCAGTAGCATCAAATTCTACTTCTGGCCTTACTACCGATAAAACCGTAATGGGTAATTCTATTTGCCCAGCTGGTTGGAGATTGTCAAAGGGAAGAACTACAACTACCGCAACTGAGACTGGGTACTATAGTGAGATAAACTACACTTGGGTAGCGGAAGGTTTAGCTACTAATTATGTAACAAGCTCAACTACGGGAGCTGATTATACTGCCAATGGGCGTAATTCAATCAGGACAGCTCCAATGTATATGACGCGAGCTGGGTATAGAAGCGGTACTGGTAGTTCGGTGACCAGACAAGGTTCATATGGTGATTATTGGACGAGTACAATTAGTGGTATCAACTACGCTTATGCGCCATACTTTACCAGTAGCAATCTATATCCACTTTATTCTGGTTCGTATGCTTATCGTAGAAATGGTGAGTCAGTACGATGTGTAGCAAAACAAAAAAATACTGGTTCAACAGTGATCACTTTCAATAAGAATGCCGATGATGCTACTGGTACCACAAGTAACCAGACTATTAGCGCTAATTCATTTGGCAATATTTCAAATAATAGCTTTGTGCGTTCTGGTTATGCCTTTAATAGCTGGAATACGGAACCAGATGGTAATGGTACTACTTATGCTGAAGGGGCCAAGTATTATGCTATAACTGGTACAGCTACTACTAATGTAACGCTTTATGCTCAATGGGATAAGGTGTACACTATCACATTCAAGACGGCTGATGCTAATACGACTGGTATTTACTTTGATGGTGTTAAATATACCAATAACCAAACTACGCAAGCTATCGAAGGGCATAGTTATACTATCGGTGGCGATTATGCAACTAAATATGGTTTTTATAGTTGGACGATTACGGCTGGTTCATTGGCTAATAGCAATTATCCGGCTACTACTTTTACTATGCCGAGCAGTAATGCTACAATTACTTTAGCTAGCCAAGAAGCAACCGTAAATATATCTTCTCTACAAAACTCTTCAACTCCAGTATCTAGTAACTGTAGTAATGAGGCAATTACACCAAT